>Ga0208277_1000431_pt1 | contig 24881 bp, 26 predicted proteins | sample ETNtaG_5_FD_185782 | JGI IMG/M metagenome (GOLD analysis project Ga0208277, IMG submission 185782) | Marine microbial and viral communities from oxygen minimum zone, Eastern Pacific Ocean - ETNP201406SV205 (SPAdes) (version 2) | ecosystem: Environmental > Aquatic > Marine > Oceanic ...
TTGATGTTCTATATATTTTGCATATTAACAGCTATTAAAATTTTACCCAGCAAGTAAAAATACCTTAAGAACAAATTAACTTTTTACTCAAATATTGGAGAATAGAATGAAAAAATATATAACACTTTTTGCTTTAGCAGTATCAGTTGTTGGCTTGGCAATAACAATAGACAGGAACGACTGGTTTATGGTATTTGTAATTGCCACATCACTTTTACAGATGTTGTTATCAAAAGGGTGGAAATAAAACTCCATAAGATTAATAATATATGATTTCATTAAAGAATAGTTTGGTTATAATCCCTAGATATACCATTTTACTATTTATCATTTTTTTTTGTGCTTCTATACTTTTTTATACAGGAGGCACCTTACATAACCCCAATACTGTAGGTTATTCATTCACAAGAAATTTTTTTAGTGATTTGGGTATTTTATCAGGAGAAAATATTATTTCTGTTGTATTATTTGCTTTAGGATTACTTATAGTTGGGTTGACCTTTATTTTATATTTTTACAATTTTATGAAATTATTCAATACACCTACTATGAACAGTAAGATAGGTAAGGTTGGGTCAGTTTTTGGTATTATTGGAGCAATATTTTTTATAATTATTGGCTTTACTCCACATAATTATGTACATGATTCGCATATTATTGCAGTGAATTGGGCATTTCGTAGTTTTTGCATTTGTTCTATACTTTTATTCTACTCAATGCATAAAGATAGCAGGTTTGAATCAAGGTATGCCATGGGTTATTTAATATTTTCTTTATTAATTTTCGCCTACATTATCATTTTAGAATTTGGTCCTTCGCCTAGAGATAGCGAATTTTCTCTGATATTCAATGTTATTTCCCAAAAAATTATAGTTTTAGCATTTATTTTATCAGTATTCTATCAATCTTTTGGAAATGCATCTTTTATAAATAAAAATAATATCTAATACCCTGAAACAATTTATTTTATTATGGAGAATTAATGATTAGAACTCAAAATAAATATATTATATCACTCTTAATATTGCTTGCTAGTTGCTCATCAGAAAAAACCTCTTGGGAAAAACATCTATATTCAAGCGATGCTCTGATGGCGCAAGAATCAATCACAGAAGAACTATTGTCAAGTCATATAGCAGTTTTATCCTCAGATGAATTTGAAGGAAGAAAGCCTGCCACTAGTGGCGGAAAAAAGACTATAAAATATTTAATTGAGGAGTTTGAAAAAATTGGCTTATTACCAGGTAATCCCAATGGAGAGTGGACTCAAAAAGTGGATATGCTTGGTGTTAAGTCATTTGTTAGAACCCAGTTTATAAATGATGATGAGAGATGGGCAATGAAAACTGGCGTAGATATAATTGGAAACTCCTACTTAAAAAGAAAAAAAATAAATTTAGAAAAAGCAGATTTGGTGTTTTGTGGCTATGGTGTCTTTGCTCCTGAGTACGGATGGGATGATTATAAAAATATAAACGTGAAAGGTAAGGTTGTGGTTGTTCTCGTCAATGATCCACCAATAAAAAATGGTGATGATTATGATTCAGATATGTTTAAGGGTGGCGCAATGACGTATTATGGAAGGTGGTCGTATAAATACGAAGAAGCATTGAGAAGAGGTGCAGCTGGTGCAATAGTTATCCATGAATCAAAGCCTGCTGGATATCCATTTAGTGTTTTGCAATCAGGTCATGATTCTGAACATTTAACGATTGAGAGCAAAAATTCTCTTCAATTTCAAGGATGGATACCTATCGATACTGCTAAAAGATTATTTTCAATGTCTGGTCTTAAATATTCTGAAATGAAGAAAAAAGCTTTGAGTGAAAGTTTTACGCCTCATGTATTAGATGTTAAATTCATTTCTAGAATTTCCAATACTTTCCGTAAGGTTTCATCAGATAATGTTACTGCAAAGCTGGAAGGGAAAGATCCTCAATTAAAAAATGAATATATAATATATACTGCCCATTGGGATCATTTGGGGTATAATAATAAATTTACTGGAGATAAGGTTTATAATGGAGCAAATGATAATGCTTCTGGAACAAGCATGGTCCTTTCTGCCGCTAAAGCATTTAATAGTTTAAAAGATAGTACTCGTAGAAGCATTCTTTTTCTTGCGGTTACAGCAGAAGAAGAAGGTTTGTTGGGCGCTAGATACTATAATCAAAACCCACTTTATCCACACAATAAGACATTGGCGGTCATCAATATAGATGCAATGGGTAATACTTATGGGAGAACCAAGGATTTGATACTTGTAGGCAAAGGAAATTCCAATTTAGATCAAATAATAGAATCTGCTGCTAAACAGGACAAAAAGTACGTTTCGGCAGATGCAGAGCCAGAAAAAGGATATTTTTATAGATCTGACCATTTTGAATTTGCTAAAATGGGGATTCCTGCGCTTTATGTTAATGGTGGAATTGATGTGCGCGGTAAAAACAAGGAATATGGACTTATGAAAAAGAAAGAATACACTAATAATCATTATCACTCATTAAGCGATGAAATGAGAGACGACTGGGTGCTTGATGGAATGATTGAGGATAACAAAATTTTATTTAGAGTTGGATATGCAATATCTCAAAATCAGGAATGGCCCACATGGAATGAAGGTACAGAGTTTATTGAAAAAAGGAAGGCTTCTTTTATTGCTCAGTAGTTACTGTGTACCTATAAAGGGTGCTTATTTTTTTAATCCGATTTCTCTCAATCTTTCATCTAAAAATGATTGCGCAGTATGTTTTTTATTTAAGATTACTTCCTCTCTAGGGTGAATAAACAAGGGCATTGAATATCTACTAACATTTTGCGATACATTCGGATTAATTACTCTATGTGTAGTCGACGGATAGTAATCATTAGAAGCCATTTTAAGCATATCTCCTGAGTTAACTATTAATGTATTTTTGTCACAGCTAACCTTATGCCAATTCCCGTCTAAATCCATAACCTCTAAGCCGGGTTCACTGCCAGTCATTAATATTGTAATTAAATTAATATCTTCATGAGGCGCTGCTCTTAATGCATTTTTATCAACATTTGTATCTAGTGGAGGGTAGTGTATTATTCTAAATAGATTTGATGTGCTATTTTTAATCATGGATTTCAAAGGTATGGAAAAGTTATTTTTTACATGATCTGGGCTATTTTGATCAATCCAGTCTAAAAGTTTAGCACCGAAATCAATGATTTGATCGTACAATTCCATTGTGGACGAGTTGATATGATCTGGCAATTTTCCCCATGGATAAATATGATAGAATTCTTTTAAATCTTTAATATTTGAATCTTTTGCATTTTCTGTAAGATATGGGAAATATCCATCTTGACTGCTTTGGTCAAAGGTGTATTCATATTTATCCTCACTATTAAAAAAAGACTCCCAATTATTATATACATCTTCAATGAGGTTTTTATCGATAGGATGGTTTTTTATAATAGCAAAACCTGAAGATTTAAAAGAATCAACAAGCCTTGTTGGCGCAGTAGAATCATTTAAATCAATTGTTAATACATCAATAGACATAATGCCTATAAATAAATTTAACTCAATTCTTCTTCAGAGAACTGCCATTGACAACCATGACACCACCATGGTTTTCCATAATATTCTTCAACATTTGCTTGCAATTGCATGGGTGCATCACATTTTGGACAATTCTTTTCAGTGCCTGGTTTTGGCCACTTATAATCAGGTTTAAATTTTACAGGGTTATCTAAATCTTTTTGTTTATTCATATCAAAATTTAACAATCTTTTATAATTGATAAAAATAAAGTATTTATCAACTTATTACCCATATTTGTAAAATCGAAAGCAGTCCAAGCGCTAATCCAATATAGCTGGTATAAAGTCTTTCTTTTATTAATTTTTCAGACCTCATTTGAAGTGAGTATGGATTCAATATAAACTTAACAGTATCATTGTTAAATATATAGATGTTCTTAGAGCTATTTATTTGTCCTCGTTGAGAAAAAGGATTTGAAATTGAAAGAGGTTTTACATCTATATAATGATTTCCAACTATTAAAGGTATTGGTCTATTTATCGGTGTATGGCCAATTAAATCACCATCAATATATATAGGTATATTTGCACTATCACATTCTATAGTTACAAAACCGTATGAATTATCAAACACAGTATTTTGCGTATAAATAATTGATATGAAAAAATAAATGAGATAAATAGTTTTTTTAAACATAAAATAAATCATTTTTAATTTATGTCAATATTTAATGAACTTCTATCAGTTAAATATGGTTTATTTTCGATTAAATATCAAATATCTTATAACCTCGGTTGTATTAATATCGGGTTGCGCAAACTTTAGCGCCTATTTCAATACTTTTTATAATGCTAATGAGCAATTTGATCAAGCCGAAGCAATACGAAAAAAATCTGAAAAAAATAAACTTTCCAAAACTGCATTAGACTTATATCAAAGTTCGATAGAAAAATCTAAATACATACTAACTGAATATCCAGATGTACGATTTAGAAAAGATGCATATTTATTAATTGTAAAATCTCACTTTTTTAAAGCTGAATATAAAGAAACAAATCAAGCTATTGCGGCAATGAAAGATGAGTTTAAAAATGAATCAATTATTGAAATAGACTACTGGTCAGCACTTGTTAAATGGAAAGAAGGTAGAGTGCAGCCAGCTATAAATAGCCTTATTGATTTATCAAAAGAAAATATTGATATATCATTGCAATCAAAAATATATCTATCTATTGCTGAGATATATTTTGAACAGAGTTTAAATGAAAAATCTATGGACTATCTTGAGCTTGCTGCTGAAAAAATTAAAGAAAGGTCTGAAAAAGATCAAATTTATTTTAGAATAGCAGAATTATCTTTTAAGCAAAAAAATTATAAAAGATCTTTGCTTGCCTATAAGGAGGTTATAAAGAACACTCAAATTAAAAGCAGGATGCAGCTAAGCAATCTCAAGATTGTTCAAATATATAGGCTTCAAAATAAATTTGACCTTGCATCGACATTAATTAAAAACATGCTCATCGATGAAAATTACCAAAGTATTTTTGCTGCGCTAGAATTAGAGCTTGCCAAGCTTTATCAAATCCAAAATAAAAACGATGAATATATATCCCGATTGAATAGCATAATTAAGGACTTTCCTAGAACAAAAGAATCTGCTGAAGCATCTTTTTTATTAGGAGAGGCTACATTAATTAATGTACGAGATTTTGATAATGCTTTGAAATTTTATGCTATGGTTAATTCTGAATTTCGATCGTCATTATTTATTAAATCAGCTCAACTTAGAATTAAAGAAATTAATGCATTCTCAAAACTAAAAAGTGAATATGATTTATGGATAAATAGTTCTTTTAATGACACAACTGCTAGTATTGATAAAAAACAATTAAATATTAAAACTGCAGTTAAGATGTTATATGGTATGGCAGAATTAGAAGCTCTACATTTTAACAATATGGATTCGGCTTTGGTTTACTTAGATATGTTGATAGATTTTAAAGAGAATAGATATCTTCTAGCAAAGGCTCTATATATGAAGTCTTTTATCTTAGATGAATTTCAAAAAACTGAGGAGTCAAAAGTATTAAAAAATAAAATTATTGTTGAATTTCCTCAGAGTGATTATGCATTCGCAATACTAAGTTCTGATTCATCGTTTTCAGCAAATACTAAAACATCTAATGATGTATTAATGGAAGCTGAAAATGAATGGAAGATTAACCCTATTTTGGCTATGGATAAATATAAAAGCATTGTTAATAGTGACTCAGTTTCAGAGAGCGGGTTAAAAGCTGCTTATTTTCTTGCATATAATTATGACTACAAATTTGCTAGACCTGATAGCGCTAAAAGATTTTATGAATGGATTATCATGCATCACGGCATATCTGATCAAGCGAAATCATCTAAAGCCAGACTTTCTTTGATTTCAAATATTTTAACTAAAAAGTCAAATATTAAAAATTAGGTTATATTAATTTGAATTTTTTTATAGCAGCACCATTTGGTAATTATATAAAATACAAATTTCGCGACAACGTAATACCTGTCACTGGAAGCTGGACTGTAGAACATAGATCAGGGTTTTTAGGTAGATTCCTTCGAGTATTAAAAACCATGAGATATGATAGAAAAAGAAGAGGGTGGAAGAATAAATTAGGATTACCAAATGAAGGTATTAAGGTTGGATTACAAAAAACTAAATTAAATGAAATTATGTCAATAGCAGCTATTGAAGATTCAGATTTTAAAAAATTATATAAAACCGTTCCTATGGATCAGTCTCTTGAAATTAATTTTAGCTGTCCAAATTTAGATGAGAAAAAACCATTATCATGGAATGATGCATATTTATTTAATAGTAGTCCAAGTAGTCGAAAATATTGCATAGCTAAGATTTCACCTATAATTACCATTGACCAATTAGCTTTTTTAATAGATGACCTAGGTTTTAAACAAATTCATTGTTGCAATACTATACCTATAAAAGAGGGTGGTCTTTCAGGCAAGTCGCTTATTCCATACGTTAATAAGCTTATATTGTTAATCAGGAAAAGGTGGGGCAGTGATATTACAATTATTGCGGGAGGTGGCGTTACGGACCCAGAAGATATAAAAAATTATTTAAGTAGAGGAGCAAATCATATTTCACTTGGCACAATTTGTTTTAAACCATGGAAAATTAAAAAATTAATCAACCAAACTTATTAAAGATCTAATAATTTTATGAAATTTCCATATTTAATCTGCTTTTTAATTATTGTAAATTGTTCTAGTTCACCAAGATACAATTCGGGTAATTCAAAGGATTTTTCTCCTAATAACACTTCTAAGCCTACTAGCTTAAAAACTAAATCAAATTTTAATAAACACAGAAAAACCATGAAAGGTGTAAGCTCTTTTTATGCTGAAGACTTTCATGGAAAACTTACAGCTAATGGCGAAGTGTATGATATGTATGGATTAACTGCGGCACATAAAACATTACCTTTAAATACTATTATTCGTGTTACTAACATTACTAATAATAAATCTTTAATATTGCGTATTAATGATAGAGGTCCCTACGTTAAAGGAAGAATTCTTGATTGTTCTTATGGTGCTGCCAAAAAATTAGGATTTGTAAATGATGGCACAGCGGAAGTTAAAATTGAGGTTATAGAGTGGGGTGACGATAAATACATGAAGCATAGAAATTAAATTTGAAAAAATTATATCTAACCGTCAACCCTTTTGGTGGCCACAAAAAGGGACCAAAGATTTTAAAACAAGTATTACCGCTTTTTGAAAAGAACAATTTTGAGCTTACTGTAATTGAAACAGAATATGCTGGTCACAATAAAAAAATAGCAATGGATGTAGATATGACTGGATATGATGGTTTTTGTTGTATTGGTGGAGACGGAACTTTGTCTGAAGTTATCAACGGCTCAATGAAGAGAAAAGATTCATTGAAATTTCCAATAGGATTAATTACTGGAGGAACAGGAAACTCTTTTATGCATGACCTTGATTGTTTGGACCCTCTTGAAGCTGCAAATAGAATTATTAGTGGTAAGCGTAGGAAAATTGATATTTTTTCGTGTAAAACAAATGGAAAATTATTTTATGGTTTTAATATTTTAGGATGGGGAATTCCAACTGATGCAAATTTACTTGCAGATAATATGAGGTGGATTGGTTCACAGAGATATAACATAGCATCGATATTTGAAGTTTTAAGCCACAGAAAAAGGTTTGCTAGGGTATCCATTGATGATAATTCCATAGCTGCTGATTTTGCCTTTATTATCGGTTGCAATACTATCCATACTGGAAAAGGTATGAAGATGGCCCCATTAGCTAGGCTAGATGATGGATTGATAGATCTAATCATAGTAAGGAAAGTTTCTAGATTTAAACTACTAAAGTTATTCCCAAAAGTATTTTCTGGAAATCATATCAGTGATCCTGGGGTAGATTATAGACAAGTGAGGAAGTTCTCTATTTTCCCAGAAAAGAATAGGCAGCTAAACATAGATGGTGAGGTCCTTGGCTCTACACCTGTTGAAGTTAAAGTTCTTCCTCGGGAAATAGAGATAATGATATGAGTAAACATGATTAAGAGAAGACTCCCAATAATCATCGTTGGAATTCCATCTGTATTGGCGATATTAAACCAAGGAGGCGTACTTTTTTTTCTAGCTATGACAATAGTTGCATTATTATGTCTCAACGAATTCTATGGCCTTGCTAAAGCTAAAGAGATAGACCCAAACGCCATTATGGGTTATATAAGTGTTGTTGTCATTTCATATCTCTATTATGATATTATCAATAATACATCATTTGAATTTTTATCCTTCATATTCTTATCAATAATCTTAATTATTTTTATAGAATCATTTAAGGACTCTAAAGAACCTCTTTTAAATATATCTGTTACATTTTTAGGGATACTGTATATTGGTGGATTATTTACATCTATGATTGCATTGAGACAGTATGATTCATTTAATGGTACAAATTTTACTTTTACAATGCTTATTGGTGTTTGGGTCTGCGATTCATTTGCATATACCTTTGGCAAATTATTCGGTAAGAAAAAATTAATTGAAAGATTGAGCCCCAAAAAAACAATTTTGGGTTTTTATGCTGGTATAATTGGTGCTTTCATCACTATTTACATCTTAAATTATTCAGATATAATAGGCTACAATCTTACATTACAATCTATTGTTATTCTTTCAATTATAATTGGAGGATTTGGACAGTGGGGCGATATAGCCGAATCTATGCTTAAAAGAGATGCTGGTATAAAAGATTCTGGAAAGATTTTATTGGGCCATGGTGGTTTTTTAGATAGATGTGATTCTCTTATTCTTACGTCTCCGCTAATACTATTATATGTACTGTATTTACAAAATCAAATTTTTTAAATAATAATTTTTTAAAGGATTAAAGATGGATTCTATATTAAATGAACTTGGAATAAATAGTAATAATTATGGTGCTTGTACTGGTAAGGGTAAGTGGTCTCAAGATAATAATGCTAAAACCTTAGATTCTTTTAACCCGAGCAATGGGGATAAAATAGCAACAGTATTTATGGCAGATGAAAAGGATTATGATCGAATATTAAAAGAATCAACAAAAGCATTTAATAGTTTTAGAAAAGTACCAGCCCCTGTTAGGGGAGAACTCGTTAGGCAAATGGGAGAGGCTCTTAGAGATAAAAAAGATGCATTGGGTAGTTTAGTTGCACTTGAAATGGGAAAAATCAAACAAGAAGGCGATGGAGAGGTTCAAGAAATGATTGATATAGCAGATTTTGCTGTAGGTCAATCAAGAATGTTGTATGGAAAGACAATGCACTCAGAAAGACCTGACCATAGAATGTATGAACAGTGGCACCCTTTAGGCGTAGTTGGTGTTATATCAGCATTTAATTTCCCAGTAGCAGTATGGGCTTGGAATGCTTTTATTGCAGCAATTTGCGGTAATACTACTATATGGAAGCCATCATCAAGCACACCACTTACCGCAGTAGCTGTTCAAAATATTTGCAATGATGTTATGGATAAAAATGGTTATTCAGGAATTTTTTCATTGATTATTGGACCAGGTTCGTCTGTTGGTGAAAAATTAATTTCTGACAAAAGAGTTCCATTGATATCATTTACCGGTTCTACAAATATGGGGCGCCACGTCAGTAAAACTGTTGCATCAAGATTTGGTAAATGTATTTTAGAGCTTGGTGGAAATAATGCAATGATTATTGATGAATCAGCAACATTAAGCTTAGCTGTTCCAGCTATAGTTTTTGGTGCTGTTGGGACTGCTGGTCAAAGATGTACATCCACAAGAAGAGTAATTGTGCATGACAGCATTTATGAGGAATTAAAAGATAAACTAGTGAGTGCTTATAATCAGGTAAAAATTGGAAACCCCTTAAACTCTGAAACATTAATGGGTCCACTTATAAATGAAAATGCGATAGCTTCATACGAAAAGGCCATACATAAGATAAAAGAATCTGGTGGCAATATACTTTGCGGTGGCTCTCGAATTGATAATGAAGGTAATTTTGTAAAACCAACTATTGCTGAAGTTCAGAATGAATGGGACATTGTCCAAGAGGAAACATTTGCTCCTATTTTATATATTATGAAATTTAAAACTATTGATGAAGCTCTTAATATGCATAACAACGTACCCCAAGGGCTGTCTTCATCGATTTTTACAAATGAAGTTAAAAATGCAGAATATTTTCTCTCAAATAGAGGAAGTGACTGTGGAATTGCAAATGTTAATATTGGCACTTCTGGTGCTGAGATAGGTGGCGCTTTTGGAGGTGAAAAAGAGACCGGTGGAGGTAGAGAGTCTGGTTCAGACTCATGGAAGCAATACATGCGAAGACAGACAAACACAATAAATTGGAGCTCTGATCTTCCGCTTGCACAAGGAATAGAATTTAATTTAAATGATTAATTATAAATTCAAATATATGAAGGTTTAACGATAATGAATCCAAAAGAAACAAGAAAGCATATAAACGAACACATGTTGGCTGATGGAATGTCTCAAATTATAGACTTAGACAAAAGTCATGGATCATGGCTTGTTGATGCTAGAGACGACCGTGAGTATTTAGACCTTTTTTCAATGTTCGCATCATTATCAGTAGGGTACAATCACCCCTATGTAGTAAAAAATAAAGAAAGACTGATGTCGTCAGCTATAAATAAACCAACAAATTCAGATGTTTATTCTGTTGAAATGGCTGAATTTGTATCTACGATGGGAAGAGTGGCGCAGCCAGAATATTTACCTTACGCTTTTTATATTGAAGGCGGTGGTCTTGCAGTTGAAAACGCATTAAAAACTGCTTTTGATTGGAAAGTGAGAAAAAATCTTGCAAATGATATAACAAATAAAGGTACTCAAATTATTCATTTTAAAGAATGTTTTCATGGGAGAACAGGCTATACTATGAGCCTTACTGACTCTCCAGATCCTCGGAAGACATTGCATTTTCCAAAATTTGATTGGCCTAGAATAGATAATCCTAAATTAGAATTCCCTTTAACAGATGAAAGTTTTTCAAAAGTAAAAGAAAAAGAGCAAGTAGCGCTAGATCAAATAAAATCTGCAATTTTTAACAATAAGAATGATATTGCTGGTCTTATTATTGAACCAATTCAAGGTGAAGGGGGAGATAATCACTTTAGAAAAGAATTTTTATCGGAATTGAAGTCTTTATCTTTAGAGGAAGAGTTTCTTCTAATTTTTGATGAAGTTCAGACCGGTGTAGGTATTACAGGTAATATGTGGGCGCATCAAGCTTTTGGTGAATCAGTAAGGCCTGATATAATTAGTTTTGGTAAAAAAACACAGGTATGCGGAATATTCGCCGGTAAAAGATTAGATGAGGTTGATGGGCATGTTTTTAGCGAATCAAGTAGGATTAATTCTACTTGGGGTGGAAGTCTTGTTGATATGGTTCGTTTTACTTTGTATTTAGAAATAATTGAAAATGAGAATCTTGTTGTTAATGCAAAAAAAATGGGAGAACACTTATCAAAGTGCCTTATTTCTCTTCAAAATAAATACCCTAATAATGTATCAAATGCAAGAAACAGAGGTCTTTTTGGGGCATTTGATTTAAATAGTGGTGATGAACGTGATAAATTAGCAGATAATATATTAAATGAAGGTGCAATGATGCTAGGCTGTGGAAAGAGATCCATACGATTCAGACCTCACTTAAATATCACTTCAAATGAAATAGATCAAGGGTTTGATATGATCGACAGAGCATTAAATAAATTTTAGTTTATGCCAAATGGAGTACTTTATGTTGTATCTACGCCTATTGGTAATCTTGAAGATTTTACTTTTAGAGCTATTTCAACTTTAAAAAAATCAAAAGTTATAGCTGCAGAAGATACTAGACAGTCAAAAAAACTTCTCAATCATTATAATATTGTCACACCTTTAATTAGCTATTTTGATCACAATAAGTCATATAAGATACCCATAATTATTGATCGTTTAAAAAACAATGAAGATGTTTCTATAATATCTGATGCTGGAACGCCAGCAATTAGTGATCCAGCCTATAAATTGGTTAGGGCGGCAATTAAAGAAGGTATTGTTGTTGAGAGCATTCCTGGCCCTTCATCCTCATTGTGCGCTCTTACTAGCTCAGGGCTTCCAACAGATAGGTTTATTTTTGAAGGTTTTTTACCGCACAAAAAAGGAAGAAAAGCAATTCTTGAAAACTTAAGTTTTTTTGATGGTACCATTATTTTTTTTGAAAATCCTAAGAGAATGAGCAGAACACTTAAAGATATCAATAATATTTTTGGTAATAGGCCATGCGTTATAGCCCGCGAATTAACTAAAATGCATGAAGAGGTTATTAGGGGAACCATAAGTAGTATTTTAGATGATATTGAAAATATTGCATTAAGGGGCGAAATGGTTATATTAATTGGAAAAAATAATAAAAATGTCTACTTCTAAAGCTCACTTTATATCATTTGAAGGAATTGACGCTTGCGGAAAAAGTACGCAAGTCAAACTTTTATTGAATCAAATGAATAAAGCATCAAATAATACAATCTTAGTAAGAGAGCCAGGAGGCTCAGCTATTTCAGAGCGAATTCGTGAAATATTGCTAGATAAGAATTTACAAGAAATGTCTGATAGGTCTGAAGCTTTGCTAATGACGGCAAGCAGATCGCAATTAACTTATGAAAAAATATTAAAAAATCTTAAAAATGGTAAGAATGTAATATCTGACCGCTTTTCAGATTCTACGCTTGCTTACCAGGGTGGTGGTAGAAAATTAGACCTTGAATGGTTAATTGAATTGAATAGGTTTGCAACTTTTGATTTACAACCAGATATAACATTTTTAATCGATATTCATCCAGAGGAAGCCATAAAAAGAAAAAATATTCAACAAGATAGAATAGAGAATGCTGGGATTGATTTTCAAATAATGGTAAGAAATACATATCTTGAAATTGCTAAGCGTTTTCAAGATAGAATCGTACTGATTGATGGTCACAGTGAAATCAATCAAATTAACAATAAGATAATAGATGAATTACTACGAAGGAACATTATAGATGAAGCCAATATTTAAGTCTAAGCTGCTTTATTTTTTTATAATACTAGCTACACTGTCAATATCTTTCACCCAAACTGACTTATATAGAAAAATAGCTAACTCGCAAAGATTAATAAATCAGGTATATAGTCAAATTTTTTCTACTTACGTTGATCAGTTAGACCCAGAAGTCTTTACCAGGTCAAGTATAAATAGTATAACAGAAAATTTAGATCCCTATACAGCTTTATTGGTTGATGACCAGCAATATAGCATAGAACTGTTAACAGATGGCAAATATGGGGGAGTAGGTATACAATTGGGTTATAGGAATAAAGAAATGACAGTTATTTCCCCAATGAGTGATTCCCCTGCTCAAAAAGCTGGCATAATGAGTGGTGATATAATTAAAAAAATAGACGATTTTGACGTAAAAGACATGACTTTTAATGATGCAGCAGCAAAAATAAGAGGTAAAAAAGGTACCAGGGTAAAACTTACAGTAAAAAGATTCGGTGAAAACGATAATATCAATTTTATTTTAACTCGTTCAAGTATAGATGTAAAAGATATAAGTTATTCAGGAATGATTTCACCTACCTCTGGCTATATACGCCTCAATAGGTTTTCTCGATATGCGTCCAGAGATTTTCAAAAAGAACTAGTTAGTCTTTCAAAGCAAGGTATAAGTGAACTAATTATCGATCTTCGCGATAATACAGGAGGCTTACTATCTGCAGCGGTTAATATTCTTGATATGATTACAGATAAAGACCTTCCTTTGGTCTCAACTAAAGGAAGAACAAAGGAATCAAATAGATCTTTTTATTCAAAGAGAAATCCAATTATTTCAAATGATGTGCGAATTGTAGTTTTGATAAATAAAGGAAGTGCTTCTGCAAGTGAGATTGTTGCAGGTGCCATTCAAGATCTTGATAGGGGTATTGTTATAGGTGAAAAATCATTTGGCAAAGGGCTGGTTCAAACAGCGTATGAAATTGATAAGAAAAGAACTATAAAAATAACTACCGCTCGATACTACATACCAAGCGGTAGATTTATTCAAAAAAGAGATTATATTGATAGCAAATTTCTTATGAATAAAACAGATGAGGATTCATTATTTAAAACTATTAACGGTAGAATTGTTTATGGAAATGGAGGAATTACTCCAGACTCAACTGTTATTGATAAAAAAATGGAAATGATTTCTACGCAATTCTGGAGAAATGGTTATTTTTATTCATTTGCTCAAGAAAATAAGTTTCAATATAAGTCTTTTTCTGATGTTAAGTCTGATAAGGATCTATTAAATAAATTTTACACCTATATAGAAAAACGCAATAAAGCAACATTGCCAGGTCAAAAAGAGTTGATTGATTTAGAAAAAAATATAATATCTATAGATTCATCTGATACATCCGCAAGAAAAGCGCTAAATACCTTATCTGATTTTTATAATAAGAAAATAGTTGAAAAAACTAATAATGAGTCCGAACAAATGAATCAATTGTTATTGCTTGAATTTGCCGGCTTATTTAATGGGCCTGAAGGCAGAATCAAACAGTCGTTTAAAAATGACCGGGTATTGAAAATTGCTAGAAATATAATAGAAGATAAGAATTTATTCTCTTCTACAATTTTAAATAATCAAATAATTGAAAACTAGAATAATCAATTATTCTTTTCTTGATTCATAAATATAAAGGTAAATTCCTCTTTGTTTTTTATGGGCGATTAGCTCAGCTGGTTAGAGCGCTACGTTGACATCGTAGAGGTCAGCGGTTCGACTCCGTTATCGCCCACATTGAATGATAATTTTAATTTAATTTTTTTAAAATATAGATATGAATAAAATCAATATTACACTTCCAGACAGCTCTATTCATGAGTATGATGCTGGTATAACAGCATTAGATGTAGCTAAAAGTATTGGAGAAAGGCTTTCTATGAGCACAGTAGCAGCAACCGTAAACGATACTTTGGTTGATGCTACAAAGCCGATTAATGCGGATTCTACGGTTGTGATTCATACAGCAGATTCAAAAATTGGACATGAAGTTTTGCTTCACAGTACAGCTCATGTTATGGCGCAAGCTGTTAAAAAATTCTGGCCAGAGTGTCAAATGACCATAGGTCCAGCAATTGAAAATAGATTTTATTATGATTTTGATATTGATGGCACTTTCTCTGATGAAGATTTAATAAAAATCGAAGAGGAAATGCACAATATTGTGAATAGTAATTATGAAGTTTTTAGAAAAGACTTATCTCGTGATGAGGCAATCAAAATATTTTCTGATCTTAATGAGAATTATAAACTTGAAATTATTAATGAAATAGATGATGATGAGGGTTTATCAGCATACACTCAAGGAGATTTTATTGATTTATGTAGAGGCCCCCATGTTCCTTTTACCGGTAATATAAAATATTTCAAACTCCTGACAACTTCTGGCGCATATTGGAGAGGCGATGAGAATAATAAAATGCTTCAAAGAATTTATGGAACAGCATTTTCTTCAAAATCAAAGTTGAAAGAATATTTGCTATTTTTAGAAGAAGCTAAAAAAAGAGATCATAGAAAAATTGGTAAAGAGCTTGAAATTTTTACTTTTGATGATGAAGTGGGTCCAGGATTACCATTATGGCTTCCAAATGGTGGAGTTATTCTTAATGAATTAGAAGAGCTTGCCAGAGAAACTGAATATAGGCGGGGATATAAACAAGTTAGAACCCCTCACCTCACAAAAGGCGATCTATATAAAAAATCTGGCCATTTAGATCTATATAAAGATGCAATGTATCCAGCAATGGATGTTGATGGGACCGATTACTATGTAAAACCTATGAATTGCCCTCATCATCATAAAATTTATAGCGCAACACCAAAAAGCTATCGAGATTTGCCTTATCGAATTTCAGAGTATGGAACATGTTATAGGTACGAAAAATCTGGCCAATTATTTGGTCTAATGAGAGTTAGAAGTATGCAAATGAATGATGCGCATATTTACTGCTCAAAAGATCAGTTTAGCTCAGAATTCCTTGATGTTTGTAATATGTATTTAGAATATTTTAAAATATTCGGTATTGAAAAATATGAAATGCGTTTAAGTTTACACGACCCAAAGCATTTAGGTAAAAAATATATAAATGAACCAGAATTATGGATAGAAACTGAAAGAATAGTAAAAGATACCCTAGTTGAAGGAAAAATTAATTTTGTTGAAATTCCTGGAGAAGCAGCTTTTTATGGGCCAAAAGTTGATGTGCAAGTATGGAGTGCAATAGGTAAAGAGTTCACCTTAGCCACAAATCAAGTAGATTTTGCAATACCAAAAAGATTTGATCTAACCTATATGGATAGTGATGGCAAAGATCAAACACCATTGTGTATCCATAGAGCCCCCTTAAGTACACATGAGCGTTTTGTCGGATTTTTGATAGAGCATTATGGTGGTGATTTTCCTGTTTGGTTGTCACCGGTTCAAATAGCGATATTGCCAGTGTCTGAAAAGACAAATAATTATGCTTTTGAAGTAGAAAATAAACTTAAGACTGCAGGATTCAGAACTATCGTAGATGATAAGGCTGATAAAATTGGTTCTAAAATTAGAAATACTGAGATTGGAAAAGTTCCAATAATGTTAATTTTAGGTGAAAAAGAAGCAAATAATAATACAGTATCAGTCAGAAGAAGATTTATTGGTGATGAAGGCGAATTATCTATTGATAAACTGATAGAAAAAGTATCTTTAGAAGTTAAAAAAAGGAGTTTACCTTATCGGAAAAGCGAATAAAATAAGAATAAATGAGAAAATTAGGGCATCTGAAGTTCGATTAATTTCAGAAACTGGAGAGCAATTAGGTGTAATGAAGCTCGATGATGCGATCGTTAGAGCAAAAGATGTAGGTTTAGATTTAATTGAAGTTTCACCTAACGCTAAACCCCCTGTAGCAAAAATTCTTAATTATGGAAAATTAAAGTACGAAGAAAAGAAAAAACAGCAAGCTAGCAAAAAAAAGCAGCATGTTGTTAAGGTTAAAGAAATTAGAGTCAGACCAAGAATAGATACGCATGATTTAGAGACGAAAGTTAACCTTGGTAGAAAATTTATTCGTGACGGTTGCAAGCTTAAAGTTACGCTTATGTATAGAGGAAGAGAGTTATCAAGAACAGATTTAGGTCTTGCTGTTTTAGATAGGGTAAGAGAAATGTTTTCCGACATAGCGGAAGTGGAGAAAGAAGGAAGTTTAGAAGGACGTCGCCAAACAATAGTTTTGACTGGTAAATAGGAGAGAGTCGATGCCAAAACAAAAAACAAGACGCAGTGCAGCAAAACGTTTCAGTTTGACTGGCACTGGTAAAATAAAACGAAACAAGGCAAACCATAGCCATATGCTTATACGTAGAAGTAACAGCGCTAAACGCAAAATGAGACAATCAGATTTGGTTGACTCATCAGAAGAAAAGCGCGTCAAACGTATGATCATTAAATAATAAACAGGAGACTAGAATGCCTAGAGCTAATAGTTCTGTACCTAGACATAGGAGACACAGAAAAGTAGTAAAGCAGGCCAAGGGCTACTATGGTGCCCGGAGCCGCAACTTTAAAGCTGCAAAAGATGCAGTTGAAAAGGCAGGTTTATATGCATACAGAGACAGAAGACAAAAAAAGCGTCAATTTAGACGTTTATGGATCATCCGAATAAATGCAGCTGCGCGGCAAAACGGCTTATCATACTCACAGTTCATTGCTAAATTGAAAGACAAAGGAATAGATTTAGATAGAAAGGTCTTAGCTGATCTTGCTATGAATCAACCTGAAACTTTTAACGAATTAGCATCCTCGCTCAAAAATTAAATGAGCACACAGGACACTATTGAATCAGTCCGAGATGCTTTTCGGACTGATTCAAAACAAATAGAAAATGATCCTAAAAAATTTGAATCTTTAAAAATTAAATATCTCGGTAGAAAAGGTTTGGTAGCAGACCTTTTTTCAAATATTCCAAAAGTACCCACAGATCTTCGACCTAAATACGGCAAAGATTTAAACGAATTAAAAAATGAGATATCATCATTTTTTAATAATAATAAAGCACAGGTTCTTGATACTAAAATAGATTCGACTGATAATTCTTTACCAGGACCGAAGTTTAAAATTGGAAATGAGCATCCAATTCAAAAAACACTGGATGAAATAAAAAATATATTTATAAATCTTGGTTTCTCTATTGCATATGGACCAGAAATTGATGACGATTTTCATAATTTTAGTGCTTTAAATTTTCCCGAAGAGCATCCTGCTCGTGACATGCAAGATACATTTTTTATAGAAGAAGACATAGTTTTGCGCACTCACACGTCAAATGTCCAAGTTCATCTTATGGAAGAGAAGGATCCTCCACTTAGATATATTGTACCAGGACGAGTCTACAGGAATGAATCAATTAGCTTTAAAAGCTATTGCCTATTCCATCAAATTGAAGGTCTATATGTAGATAAAAATGTTTCTTTTGCAGATCATAAAGCTATTTTAGAATATTTTGTTAAAAAAATGTTCGGATCAAATACAAAAATGAGATTTAGGCCAAGCTTTTTTCCTTTTACTGAGCCGAGTGCTGAGGTTGATATATGGAGCGAAAAAAGAGGTCAGTGGTTAGAAATATTGGGATCAGGAATGGTTGACCCTGAGGTTTTTAAATCTGTCAATATAGATGAAAATATTTGGAGTGGATTTGCTTTTGGTTTAGGTGTCGAACGTATTTGCATGCTGAAATATGAAATTGATGATATACGCTTACTCTACCAAGGCGATACTAGGTTTTTGGAGCAATTCTAGTGAAAATTTCTATAAACTGGTTAAAAGATTTTGTAGATACCGATGATTCAAACAGTGAAATCGCACATAACCTTACTATGCTTGGCCTAGAAGCAGAAGATACCTTAGAAACTAATGGCCTTGAAGATATTATTGTAGCTGAAGTTACTCATCGCATTAAACACCCAAACGCAGACAGGCTAAATCTTTGTAAAGTTTTTGATGGTAAATCTACTTTTCCAATTGTTTGTGGGGCTCCCAACGTTGACGCTGGTCAAAAAATTGCTTTTGCTCCGGTAGGAGCTACTCTTCCTGGTGATTTTAAAATTAACAAGGCAAAGATTAGGGGAGAGGTAAGTGAGGGGATGATCTGTTCGGAGAAAGAATTAAATATTTCTGATGAACACGAAGGTATTATGGTTTTATCTGAAAATGCAATTTCCGGTCAATCATTTATTGAGTATTTAATTAATAACAACGATTTGATTGAACTAGATATAACTCCTAACAGGGCAGACTGTTTTTCCCATTATGGTGTAGCTAGAGATTACGCGGCTAAAAAAAACGTTAAGCTAAATCCTTTAAAGTATGAAGCCTACAAATTCGAGAAAAATGAAACTTCTAAAAAATTATCTATTTCTATTGAAAACCCCAACGAATGCAGTAGGTATATTGCTGGTGTAGTCGAGAACATCAAGGTTCAGGATTCGCCCAAATGGTTAAAAGATAGGCTAGAATCAATAGGTCAAAGAAGCATTAACAATATAGTTGATATATCAAATTATGTAATGATGGAAATGGGTCAACCAACACACATATTTGATTTCAATAAGATCGGTTCTGATAAAATACTTGTACGAAAATCATTGGCTGGTGAAGAAATAACCACCCTTGATGAAATCAAAAGAGAGATGTCTGGCGACGAGTTATTAATTACAAATGGTAATAAACCTATAGCTGTTGCAGGAGTTATGGGTGGTTTAAATAGTGCTGTAACTAAAGATACAACCGCAGTGGTTATTGAAAGTGCTTATTTTGATCCACCAACAATTCGTAAAGGTGCAAAAGCGTTAAATATGTCTACAGATGCTTCAAAAAGATTTGAAAGAGGGGCTGACATTAAGGCTACAGAAAGTGCATTTTGGATGATTGTTGAGATGCTTGAAAAATATGCTGAAGCCAAATGGGTTCCTGGTATCGTTGATGAGTATCCAAAAACTTTTAAAGAGATCAAAATAAAAGTAAATAAATCTAGAATTGTTAGTGTGTCTGGAGTAGATATAGATAACGGCTTCATTGAAAAGTCGCTTACCAACATAGGGTGCTCTATTGAATTTAATAATGATGTATGGACTTGTACTCCACCCTCATGGAGACCGGATATTTCGAGAGAAATCGACATTATTGAAGAAGTTATAAGATTGTATGGATATGATGAGATTGAACCTAATTTTTCTTACCAGTCCGTTATGAATAGTGATATTGTTGATCCTCATAGCTATATAAATAAATTAATAGCTAAACTTAATGGCTTAGGTTTTAATCAGGTATTTAACAATACATTGCTATCCAAAGATGAATCTACTATTGAACAAAATAGAACAATTTCTGTTCTTAATCCGTTGTCCGATAAAATGAGCCATCTTCGATCAAGCTTAATTCCTGGATTGGTTAAGAACGTTGACTTTAATTATAATAACAGCAAAAAAGATATAATGTTATTTGAATATGGAAACACCTTTTCAAAGAATGGTTCCGGTCTTAAGAATTTTAATGAAAAACTATTGCTATCAGGCGTTATTTTTGGAAACATTTCAGAAAAAACAATACACCAAGAGATACCTTTAAAATCAGATTTTTTAGCTATTAAAGGATTGATCTCATCATTTATAAATTCACTAGATTTAGGATATTTATCTGCAGTATCAACCCTTAAACAAAATAATGTGTTTGATAATTGCCACCAATTAAAAATTGACAAAACAACGATTGGATCTATTGGAAAAATATCTTCAAAAATAATGAATCAGATTGATGTTGATAATTTGTCTATATATGGGTTTGAGCTAGAGCTTGATCGTGTTTTAAAATTAATAAATCAATTAGAAATAACATTTAAACCCATTAATTATCTTCCCAAGGTCGAACGGGATATAAATTTTGTAGTGGATGAACCAGTACTAGTAGGCGACATAGTAGACTTAATATCTAAACATCAATTTGCTAATTTAATTAAAATCGAACCATTAAATATTTTCAGAGATAAATCCCTTGGCGATAATAAAAAATCTATTACTCTGAATTTTCATTTTCAGCATACATCTAAAACCCTTGAAGATAAAGATGTAAATCTAGTTATTAATGAAATTATAAAGGTGGTTTCTAAAAATTACAGTGCTAAATTAAGGTAATAATGATTATAAATTTTATAAACCAACTGTTAAAATTATGAGCTCTAGTGACAACTTCGTAAAAGTATCTATTTATGGCCAAGAATACACTATCAAGGCTCCAGCTGATGCTACATATATTAAAAATATAGCAGAATATGTAGATCAAAAAATGCGTGAAATTCAAGAAGAGCTCAATACTCCTCAAGTTCCAGCCAAAGTAGCAATTCTAGCAGCTATGAATATTGCCGATGAATATTTTGCTATTAAACGCGATAACGACAAGATGAAGAATACAGTAGAGGGTAAGGTTTCGTCCCTTATGGAAGTCATCGAAGAAGAAATTCAAAAACAATAATTATTTAAATTATTATTGAATCAAAATCCTAAAATATTATCTGGCACTGAGCTAAGCAGTGCTGTCTTTAACAAATTATCTAACCGAATAGTTAATTTAAAAAATAAATCCATCACCCCAACTTTAGCAGTGATCTTGGTAGGAGAGAATCCAGCATCTAAAGTATATGTTAGAAACAAAACAAAAAGATTTGAAGATCTAAGTTTAGAATCTAAGACTATTCGTTTTGACCAAGATGTGTCAGAAACTGAACTGATAAACAAAATATCCGAACTAAACAGCGATGTAAATATTCATGGTATACTGGTACAACTACCTTTGCCGGATCATATAGATTCGGAGAAAATTTTATTAAGTATTAATCCAATCAAGGACGTTGACGGTTTTCATCCATTCAACCTTGGCCATTTAGCAGCAGGAGTGCCAACATTTATCCCCTGCACACCAAAAGGCATTATGCGTTTTTTTGAACATTACGATTATGAATTAAAAGGCAAACATGTAGTAGTGGTTGGGAGGAGTAACATTGTTGGAAGGCCTATTTCAATATTAACAAGTTTAAAGAAAAAATACAGTGACGCAACTACAACAATATGTCATTCTGGAAGTAAGAATATATACAATTTCACAAAAGTTGCGGATATAGTTATTTTAGCGATTGGATCTCCAAATTTTCTTAAGGCAGAACATATAAAGGATGGTGCTATAGTCATTGATGTAGGAATTAATAGAGTCATTGATAGTAATGGTAAGCCCATTCTTGTAGGAGACGCGGATTTCAACTCTTTAAAGCATAAAGTAGAAGCTATAACTCCTGTACCGGGCGGTGTTGGACCAATGACAATTGCAATGCTTGTTGAAAATACAGTTGAGGCGGCTGAAAGATTTGATAATTTTTCATGAATTTTAAGAATAAATCAATTGTTATATGCGGTGGTTCAGATGGAATTGGTAAATCCTGCGCTAAGCTTTTTGCCGTTAAAGGAGGAAGCACCACGCTCATTGCTCGTAACAAAGAAAAACTTACGAGCGTGATAAGCGATCTTGATACATCTAAAGGTCAAGTTCATAAATATATATGTGCAGATTTTAATAATCCTGAAGAGTTGGATATTAAAATAAATAAAGAACTTTCTAGTAAAACCGATATCTTAATTAATAATAGTGGAGGACCTCGGGGAGGCTTACTCGAAAAATCAACACTCGCCGAATTTAGAGTTTCTTTTGATCGCTTATTGTTAAGTAATCAAATTGTTACTCGGCATGCAATCAAGGAGATGAAAAAACAAAAATATGGAAGAATTATAAATATTATCTCTACGTCGGTAAAGCAAGTTATTCCAGGACTAGGTGTTTCAAATACTATTAGAGGTGCAGTTGCGCAGTGGGGTAAAACTCTTGCCCTTGAGCTTGGCGAATATGGTATAACTGTCAATAATATTTTACCTGGGTATACAAAAACAGAGAGGTTATCAGAGCTCTCAACTGCAAAAGCAAAAGATTTGAATATTACTAAAGAGCAGATAGAGGTTATGTGGGCAGATTCAACAGCATTAAAACGATTAGCGGAACCTCGCGAAATCGCAAATACTATTTTATTTCTAGCATCAGAGGAGTCTAGCTACATAACAGGACACAATTTGGCGGTAGATGGCGGAAGATTCAAAACTTAGTACGCCCGGAGGGATTTGAACCCCCGACCTTTGGAACCGGAATCCAACGCTCTATCCAGCTGAGCTACGGGCGCTAACGATAAACTTATATTATCTATTATCAAAATTAAAATATAATCGTATAATCAATTAGTTATTTTTAGCAATAATAGTAATAAAAATGAACGACTCTAAAAGCTTAAAACCCATTTTTCAGATAAATACTGATATTACATTTTTGAACCATGGTTCATATGGCGCATGCCCAAGACCTGTTTTTGAAAATTATCAGGAGTGGCAGCATAAAATAGAACAAAATCCAGTACAGTTTATGGCTAACGATGTTTACAATGATCTAGAGATTTCTAGATCAGCTCTTGGAAAATATTTGAATTGCCATACGGACGATATCGTTTATTTTCCAAATCCGACCCATGCCGTCGCTTCAATAATTGATAATATTAGAATAAATGAAAATGAAGAGGTGCTTTCAACCGATTTGGAGTATGGATCTTGCGATAGAATGTGGTTTTATCATTCAAAAAAAAATAAATACAATTATAATAGAGTAAAAATAAATCTTCCGATAATCGATAATGCATCTTTTTTAGAAAATTTTTGGGAGGGAGCTAGTGATAAGACAAAATATATATTTATTAGCCATATCACTAGTGGCACAGGGATGATTTTGCCCGTCCAAGATATAATAAATGAAGCAAAAAAAAGAAATATTAAGACAATAATAGATGGTGCACATGTACCCGGTCAACTGCCATTAGATTTAAACGATATTGATGCAGATTTTTATGTTGGTGCTTGCCACAAATGGCTATGTTCACCTAAAGGATCTTCTTTTTTATATGTAAAAAGGGAGCTTCAGCATGACATGGAGCCATACTTAAAGAGTTGGGGTTGGGGAGAAGATTATCCTGAATTTGCAAATTCTACTCAAAAAAAGAGCCCTAGTCGCTTTCAAAATATATTTCAATGGCAAGGTACTCGAGATATGAGTGCATTTTTAGCGGTTCCAAGTGCTATAAAATTTCATAATGAATACAATTGGATAGACGTTATTGCTCGTTGTAAGGACATGATTATAGATGCTAGAAATACTATTTCAGATTTTACTGGTCTGCCTAAAATTTGTCCGGATAACTTTTTAGGGCAAATGGCTACAATTTTAATTCCACATAATAATCATATAGAATTAAAAAATACACTTTATAACGACCATAATATCGAAATACCAACGTATTCGAAAGATAATCACGTAGCTATACGCATTTCCGTGCAAGGATATAATGACTTAGAGGATATAGATCGTTTAACTGTAGCTTTAAAGACTATTATATGATTAATAAATATAAATGGCATATAATATATATTATGTATAATAAAGTATATAGATGAGTAAAAATACAATAATAGGTTTTTTTATTTGTGCAATAACGGCCATACTATCAATTCAAATATCAAATTATATAGGCATTGAAGTATTAAAGATAGAAAAAAGTCCTATATCGCCAATCATTATT
>Ga0208277_1000432_pt1 | contig 24881 bp, 19 predicted proteins | sample ETNtaG_5_FD_185782 | JGI IMG/M metagenome (GOLD analysis project Ga0208277, IMG submission 185782) | Marine microbial and viral communities from oxygen minimum zone, Eastern Pacific Ocean - ETNP201406SV205 (SPAdes) (version 2) | ecosystem: Environmental > Aquatic > Marine > Oceanic ...
ATTTTCCAGAATTAGCAAAAAATAATGTAGCCGTTGTTGCAGTTGACCAAAATGGTGATATTGCAGAATTTTCTAATAGATGTGGTGTTGCTAGAGAATTTTGTATTGCCGCTCCAGGGGTTAGAGTTCCACTAGCAATACCAAACAATTTATTTAATTCTCTATCTGAGGCTGAAAAAGCGGGCTTTAACAAAGATGTCCTCGACTATTTAGAAGCTCACCCAACTGAAGCTTACTTGCTAGGGTCTGGTACATCGTTCTCTGCACCACATGTAACCGGAGCAATAGCTGTTCTAAAAGAGCTCTTTAATGATAATTTATCAAGTGTACAAATTTTGGAGCGTTTATTTAATACTGCAAATAAAGAAGGAAAATATTCTGATAAGGAAATTTATGGGCAAGGATTATTAGATTTAAAGACGGCATCTTCTCCAGTTGGCTCAACTCTTTTCTATTCTGGATCAACTATTTATTCAGATATCATACCAACTGTTAGTTCATATGTATCTACATCAAAGTCTTTTGGCGATGCCCTGAAAAATAGTTTAGGTGAAACTAAATTATCAGTTTTTGATGCACTAGGAGCTCCTTTTTCAATACCTGCAAGCTCTCTTGTAAAAAATATTATTCCATCTTCAAATACAATGGAGAGATTATTTAATTTTAAAGAAAAAAAATATGGTTACATCTCCTCAAATGGTTTTGAATTTTATTCTTCATGGAAAAGACGCCTAACCTCAACCGGAACTGAGATGAATAAAATTGATTTTGCTGAAATAAATTTCCATAAAAAAAATTCCTCATTTTCATTTTCATACGGAAAAAATCCATCAACAACTTTTCTTGATACTTCTGAAGAATTGCTAATTTATAAAAGCTTTTATGATAAAGAGGCTTTGACAAATCCATGGCTAAATTTAGTTGAAGAGGGTTACAGTCTTGGTTTTTCTAATAAATTAAATACTTTATATTTTGATCTAAATATTTTTTCAGGCTTTAAGAGGGATGAGGATTGGTTTTTAAAAACAAATTTTTATTTTGATAAAAATAAGAATGAGAGCAAGGGTTTTTACCTGACGCTTAGGAATAATATTTTATCAAAATTTATGCTTGGTTATACTATAGGTCTCCTAGAAACTAACAATGGACTCTTTGATAATAGTTTTAATGGTGCTTTTGATATAATTGAAGATTCAAAAAGTTTTTTTTCATCAATTTCTTTTAAATCAGCTTTTACAAATGAGTGGAGTTTTATTGGTAGTTTAAATCTTGCCGATATTTCCAATATTAATTCAGATAAATTTATAAGAAATATTTCAGACGTAGAAGAGTTTAGTTTTGACATTGCTCTGATAAAAAAATCTTTTTTTAAAAAAAATGATTTGTTATCATTTAGAATAAAACAAGACCCCAGAATTGAGGATGCTAAAATATCTTTTTATTTTCCAGAAGGAAGAGACCCAAGTGGGTCAATTAATTTTAAGACAGTAAATTTACCTATAAGGCCCTCTGGACGTGAAATAAATTTAGAAACATCATGGTCATTTCAAGATGAAAATAAAAAATCCTATATTAATTTACACTTAATAAGGGATAAAGGTCATATTAAAACAAACAATGTTGAATTAAATCTTATATTTGCACATCAAAGATTTTTTTAATCAAAGCAATCCAAAACCTTTTTTAATAGGATATAGATCCTCAAACTCAGGGTCTTTTTTTTCTATTTGAGCACCTAAAGCTTCCTTCATGTCTACATGAGGATTATACATACCTGTTTGCCACATCGCTATTTGATTAAGACCTTCTTCAATTGTTCTGCCGCGAGTGTAATTAATGGCTTCTTTTGAACCCCAAACAGCAAGAGGAGATTTTTTTGCAATTTCCTTTGCTATCTTCATTACTTCTTTCATCATCTCATCATAGTTTGAGAAAATATTATTCACTAATCCGCAATCTTTGGCCTCATTTGAGAACATTCTTCTACCTGTGAATGCAAGTTCCTTTACTAAACCCATTGGCAATAAGTAAGGAAGTCTTGGGAAAGTTCCAACATCTGCTGTCATACCAATATTGATTTCTTGGATGCAGAAAAAAGCATCCTCAGTGCAATATCTCATATCACATGCTGAAGCAAAATCTACTGCTCCACCAATACAGCCACCCTGTATAGCCATAAGGACAGGGACTCTTGAGTTATCAATACAATTAAACGTTTCTTGAAGCTTAAGAAGGCCTTTGTAAAAACTACCTTTCTTTCTTCCTGGATCAGTTTTTGGATTCTCCTCGTTTCGAGCATTTTCTGCATCACTAAATACTGATAAATCCATTCCAGCACTAAAGTGTTTACCAGTGGATGAAATAACAATTACTCTCGCTAAAGCATCATGATCGATTTCATTAATAATTCTTGGTAAATCTGACCAAAAAGATATTGGCAGACTGTTCATTTTTTCTGGTCTGTTAAGTATTATATGCGCAATTTTATCTTGAATATCTATTTTAAAACATTCAAATTTTTCATCTGTAAGTGACATTTTTAATTCCTTTTTCTAAAAATTATAACATACTATCTTGATAGTTAATTTCTAGCATGTTTTTGTATGTTTTTTTAGGAGAAAATTATGGCAATTGATTATGATAAAATTATGTCGATGAAAACCAATGATATTGAATACTCATATACTGATAACGATACAATGCTTTATGCACTTGGCGTTGGTTTTGGAAGAGATCCTTTAAATAGAAAAGAGTTAGATTTTGTTTATGAAAAAAATTTAAAAACTATACCTTCAATGGCAACGGTAATAGCTTGGGGTGCAGGACATATGCGAGATAGCGGAATCAATTATCTTATGGTTGTTCATGGCGAACAAAGATTAAAAATTCATCAACCACTTCCGGTTGCAGCAAATATTTTGGTAGACTCTAAAGTAACTGATGTTATTGACAAAGGTAAAGATAAGGGTGCTTTATTAATTACCGAAGTAAATATTAAGGATAAAGAAACAGGGAGTCTTTTGTGTACATTAGGAGGAACAACTTTTGCTAGAGGTGATGGTGGTTTTGGTGGACCAAAAGAGGGCGGACCTAAACCGCATACTATTCCGGATAGGGATCCAGACATTATAAGCGAGCTAAGTACAGCGCCTGATCAAGCTCTTTTATATAGATTGTCGGGTGATAGAAATCCGCTTCATTCAGATCCAGATGTGGCAGAAGCAGCAGGTTTCCCAAAACCAATACTTCATGGATTGTGCTCTTATGGGACTGCATGCAAATCAATCATCCAAGATGTTTGTGATTATGACAGTTCATTAATAGAACAACTTGACGTTAGATTTTCATCACCAGTCTTTCCAGGTGAAAAAATTTCAACTGAAATTTGGGTTGATGATAAAGAAATTTCATTTAGATCTTGGGTTAAAGACAGAAATGTTATGGTCATAAATAATGGTAAGTGTGTTCTAAGAGGTTAAAACTTTCTGAACCTCTCTGACAAGCCTAACGCAATCATGCAAATTAGAATAAGAACTATCAGACCGTTTAATGCATCAATAAAATTAATATCTTTTGATGTATTATTTCTTTTATTTGTATTGCTAATTAAAATCTCTTTATTTGTCTGAGGTAAATCTATTTCGATAATTTTTTCTGAAATTTTTACCTCACCCCCAGCTTTTTGATTACTTTTTAGAACTTCATTCAAAGAGCTATTCTCTATAATTATATTATTTTTATTATTTATAGAGCTATTTTCTTCATCCATAATATTCTCCTAAAGTAACCTTAGCTCAATAACTTTAGATTAAGAAACAAATTCGAAAAATTTGATAATACTTAGACTCTATTTTTTATTTTTCTTATTTCTTTTTGCACTATTTCTGGATATTCCATTGGTAAAAAATGAGAGGAATTATCTATTATTTCGAATGTTCCATTTGGGTCTTGTTTTTTTAGTAATTTAATACCCGGCTCTTGTGTTGTAGAACCAATTTCACCTTGTAAAAGAGTAATTGGACAATTTATTTTTTTTATTGCTTCCATGGCATTATGTTTCCAAGATGAAAAAGTTGCCGCTTCCCATTCAGGGTGACAAGTAAGAATATGATAATCTCCTTCTACTTTAGTTCCGCCATCAATATAATCATCTAAAAAACCATCTACCCAAGTAGTAAACGCTCCTCTTCCTCTATACGACTTTTTAATCATTTCTTTATTAGGAAATTCTCTTCGTCGTTTTAAAGTAGCGTCAGCTCTTGATGTAGCTTCTTTAATAAATGGTAAGAATTTAGAAATAGGAAATTTTCTACCTAATTTTATCAAGTTTAAATTTTTTTTTGGAATTAAAACTGGCTCTATTAAAACTAATCCTGATACAAGTTCCGGCCTAGATGCAGCCACTTGCATAATTGTTGCACCACCCATTGAGTGTCCACCTAAAATTATTGGATTCCCTTTTTCTTCAACAAAATTTTCTACTGAGCGTATTAAGTCATCTCTGTATATTACCCAATCATACATTTTTTTTGGTATAGCCTCAGTTTCTGTAAAACCGTGACCTCTGGCATCTATAGCTCTTATGTGAAATTCATTTGAGAGTGGTTCTAAAAGTTTTCTATAGGTTAGAGAATTAAAACCAGTAGCATGCGAGAATTGAAAACCTGGTAATTCTTCATTATCGTTCCATTCAATGTATGAAACATTTCCATCACCAAAATTGTGAAATTTTTTTGTAAATTGTTTTTTTTTCATTTAGAGATTTCTGTACCAATTTGATATAGCCTCACCAATTTCTTTTGGTGAGTCTTCTTGAATAAAATGGTTTCCCTTAACAGTCAATTCTTGTTGATTTTTCCATTTTCTACAAAATTCTCTTTGTTTTCCTGTTAAAATAGATCCAGGATTAGCATTTATAAATAATTTAGGTATCTCATTTATAGACATCCAGGATGAATAATCTTCTACAATTTTACATACATCCTCTGGTTCATTGTTTATTGGGATTTGTCTTGGCCAATCTAATGTAGGCCTTCTATCGATTTCTTCTATAAAGGGTCTCCGATAAACACTCATTTCACTTTCTGTTAAATTTCGAATAATTGCATTTGGAAGAATCCCTTCAATAAATAAATTCTTCTTCAAAATTAAATCTTCACCTGCATCTGATCTAAATCCTTGGAAAATTGATTTTGCATCTTCGGGCCAATCATCCCAAGTAATATTTTTTACAATGGCCTCCATATAGCATATTCCTTTGATATCTTGTTGGTGCTCATAAGCCCAATTAAAGCCTAGAGCTGAACCCCAATCATGAATTACAAAAGTAATATTTTTATTTATTTCTAATTCTTCCATACATGCATCAAAATATTTTTTTTGAACATGGTAGGAATAGGTATTGTTACCCTTATCAGTAAGTTTATCACTTTCTCCCATACCAATTAAATCAATTGCTATGCATCTTCCTTGATTTTCCAAATATGGAATAATATTTCTCCAAAGATATGAAGATGTAGGATTACCATGCTGAAAAATGATTGGATCACCTTCACCTTTTTCAACATATGACATATTTTTTCCAAGAACCTTGATATTCTTTTTTTCAAGCTCCTCATCAGATATTTCTATCATTTTATTTTCCTTTGAATTCAGGTTTTCTTTTTGAGGTAAAGGCTTCAATTCCTTCCGGACCATCCACACCTTTTAATTGTTCAGAGAAGATCTGAGATTCCAGCTCCATTTGGGTTTCTAAACCATTAGAAAAACTTTGTCTTAGCATTTCTTTAACACCACCGAATGCTTTAGTGGGTCCTTTCGCAATCTTCATGGCAAGTTTGTTTGTTTCACTAATTACATCTTCATCATTCACAACTTTATTTATCAATCCCCATTCAAGCGCTTCTTTGGAAGATAAAACTTTATTAGTTAACATTAATTCCATTGTTCTCTTTTTCCCAATAGATCTTGGAAGGTGGAATGTTGAGCTTCCGTCAGGAGTAAGGCCTGCTGCGGTATATGCAGATGAAAATTTTACATTTTCTCCAGCTATTGCCATGTCACAAGCTGAAACAAGAGATAAACCAGCCCCAGCAGCTGTCCCCGTAATAGCTCCTATCATTGGTGCATCTAAATGATCAATTTTTGAAAGTGCTACATGAAGTATACCTATCATTTCAGAAATTGCTGCTCGTAGATTTTTTTGCTCTGTCATGAATTTTAAGTCACCACCGGCACAAAATATAGGTCCTTCACCTTGAAGAATAAGCACTCTTACTTTTTCTTCAGACTCACATCGGATGGCTACATCTAAAAGTTCTTTAACAAGAGGTATAGTAATAGCATTAGCCGAATTTGGTCTATTGAGAGTTATCCTTCCAATATTATTTTCAACATCAAACTTTAGGTTTTCATAATCCATAATTATTCCTTAAAAAGATTATTTTTATAAATCATTTTATAGAGGTCAATTAATTAATTAATTAATTTATGTATTATCTAGCTTCAGCTTCAAGGGGTAGGAATAGTTTTGAGGCTTTATAAAAACATAAAGCAGCTATTGGATACAAAATTATACCTAAGCTTAAAAGTGAAAATCTTATCCCTGTCTGATCATAACCATTTACTTCATTAAAAATATAATCATTAAAGAATCCTAAAGCAAAAGGTCCAAGAGCAAATCCTACAACATTAGCGCTGATATAATAGATAGCTGCTGTTCTTCCTCTGAGGTTAATTGGGGAGGCATTCTGAAATGCTGCTCCATATAAACCTGGACCACAAGACATAAAGAAAATCATTCCTGCTAAACCAACTTGAGAGTAGAAGGATGAAGTTGAGAGGGTGAAAAGTAAAAGTGAAACCCATATAAGAACTACAAAAATACCTGCAATTCTTAGGTGAGCATTAATAATGCCTCTTTCAATCATTTTACTAGCTATAATACCAGCACCAATACTTCCCCCAATACCAAGAAAAATATTAAAGATACCAAAATTTTGGCCAGCTATTGTTTTAGGAATATCGTGAACCCTTACTAGCATTTCTATTCCCCACGCTAATACTGAATATCCCACTAAACCAGTTATAGTAACTCCAACAAACATTAGAAGAAAAAATTTCCAGGCTTTTTTAAAAAAAGGCATAAATTCTACTTTTTCTTTTTTTTCAACAGCAATTTGAGGGAATGGTAAAAATTTTAAAAGCAGTGCAAATATTAAACCTGGAATAGCAAATAAGAAAAAAGTTAATCTCCAATCAGAAAATTCTGATAAAAACCCCAAATATGGTTTGATTGCATTCATATTAGTTATCATTGCAGCTCCGCCCCAGCCAGCAAGCGCAGATCCTAAAAATGGTCCAGCCCCCCAAATACCAAGGGCTAAAGGAAGCTTTTCTCTTGTAAAATATGCTGATAAAACAACTAAGGCAATTGGTCCTAATGCTGCTTCTCCAACACCAACTCCAATTCTAAAAATTATTAAATCCCAAAATTGTTGAGCTATCCCGCAGAGACCTGTTAAGAGACTCCACATTAATATTGCAAAAATAAGAACATTTTTTCGATATGGTGTATCCGCTAATCTTCCAAAAATTAAAGTTGCTATTCCAAAAAATATTGCAAAAACTGTTCCAAAGAGAAATCCTATTTGTGCATCTGTTAATAATAGCTCAGCTTTTAATTCCGGTATCATTATGGAAGGAAGTTGCCTATCAGCAAATGAATAAGTATTAATTGCTGTAAGTAAAAAAGCTGCGGTCCATGCTAAGGTTGATGATAATTTCTGTAATGGCATTATTGCTACTTTTAGTGCTTATAAATTGAATTTTTTGGTTTACTTAGAACTCTATGAACCATTGGTTCAAAATCATCTAATGACATTGACTCATAGTTTGGATCAAAAGCACATTGATCATATAAGTGGCAGAATTGAGCTGTATATTCAAAGTAATCATGTCCTTTAAATTGATCGCGCATATTCTTATCTAACCCTAGGTGATCAAAAAAATAATAGCCTTGAAAAATTCCATGATGATTTAGCATCCAATGATTTTTCTCAGATACAAAAGGCTTTAAAATCGCTGCGCCTATTTCAGCATGGTTATGCGATCCAAGCATATCTCCAATATCATGCATTAGGGCGCATATAACATATTCATCATCCCTATTATCTTTATAAGCGCGAGTAGCGGTTTGTAAACTATGCTCAAGTCTGTCGACTGAAAAGCCACCATGATCATCTTTGAGTAATCTAAGGTGGTCAAGAATTCTGTATGAAAGGTTTTGATTGAATTCTCTTGCATATCCAGAGATTATACTCCAGTCCTCCTGTGTTGATGAGGCCATATCTTTGTAAGTAGCTCTATCTTTTTTAATATTTTCAGTCATGATTATCCCCTAATTCAACAATCTTAAATTATTTTATTATTAATTCAAACATTTATAAAAATTAAAATGTTTTTTATTCTTTTTTTTTATAGTAGATATTTCAAATGAAAAAAATAATAACAAAATTTTATATTATTCTTTTATTAGTAACTATTTCAGGTTGTGAAACATCTAAATCAATTAATTATGATTTAAATGTAAATAAAGCATCAACTGAAACTTATAGAGTTACAAATAATGCTGAAATTATAGGCTCAATTGATTCTTCAGGAATATACAAGTGGTTAGGAATTCCCTATGCTGAAAAACCAATTAATGATCTTAGGTGGAGAGCGCCCCGTGAAATAGAAAATTACAGCAAAAAATATGAAGCTATTTCTTTTAAAAAACCTTGTGTTCAGTTTCAGTCTTCTCTTACCAATAATGGTTTAGTGAAACCTGGAGCGGTTGTTGGTTCAGAAGATTGTTTATATTTAAATATTTACTCTCCAGCCTTATCCAAAGATCAAATATCTAAAGATAATATTAATTTGCCTGTAATGGTTTGGATACATGGGGGTGGTAATACAACCGGGATGCCTTCGGAGTATAACCCTGAAATATTTGTTAAATCAGAAAATATAATTTTTGTAAGTATTGCATATAGATTAGGAATTTTTGGCTGGTTATCTCATCCTGAATTAAGGGAGCAAAATGGTATAGACTCTTCTTCTAATTTTGGACTGTTGGATCAAATAATGGCCTTAAAATGGATAAAAGAAAATATCCAATTTTTTGGAGGTAATCCAAACAATATAACTATTTTTGGTGAAAGTGCCGGTGGTCAAAATGTGATAGCCCTTTATTCATCACCTTTAGCAAAAGGTTTGTTCGATAGAGCAATTTCTCAATCTGGCGGAACATCAGTAACATCAATTAAAGATGCTGAAAAAATTAATCGCTCTGATCCTAGGTATATAAGTAGTTATAAGAATAGGCATGTAACAACAGAAGAATGGGTAAATATTTTAAATAAAAAAGGCTTAATCCCGTCAAAATTTGGTGAGAAAAATAATTTATTTGATCTGAGGTCTCTTGACTCTTTATCTCTTATGAGTGGAATTGATAAAGGAGAATTTTGGAGTTCGCAAAGAGATTTAGCCAGAATAATCAGCGATAATGTTGTAATTCCAGAAGAAGGCATTTTAGAAACACTAAAGGATGCAAGTAAGCATGCAAATGTCCCAATTATTCTTGGAATTAATAAAGACGAAAATAAGTTATTTAATTTTTTTAATAAAGATTTAGTTAGAAATTTATTTAACAGATTTTTTTTAGTAAAGGATCCTTTTTACTATGATATTTTATCTGATTATCAAAGTCTTGCTTGGCGATCTAATGGTTTAGATACACCTGCTGATATAATCCATCAGAGCGGACAAAACAATATTTATACATACAGATTTGATTGGGATGAAGAACCAAAAATTTTAGGAATGGATTTCTCTCTGTTATTAGGTGCAGCCCATGCCTTTGAGATACCATTTATAATGGGAGATTTTGACTTAGGTGGCCAAACATCATTTATTTACGATAAAGATAAGATAAAAGAACGAAATATTTTATCTGCTAGCATGATGCAGTATTGGTCAGAGTTTGCAAAAAATGGTAATCCAGATAGAGGCAGTAATAAAAATTTAGCACGTTGGGAAAAATGGAAAACATTTGAAGGAGACTCCAAAATAATGATTTTGGATACAATCTCTTCTGGAGGAAGTAGAATTATAAATAGTCATGTTCCAATTGATGCTCTTGTTGAGACTTTTAATAACGATCCAAGATCAAAAAAAATAGAGGATAAATGTGCCTTCCTAGAGGTAGTTTTTTCATGGGTTGACAATTGGAAAGAAAAGAATAATTCGTGTATCAATTATGAAAGTTAATAAAAAATATAATTGTTTGTTTATTGGAAATGCAATTATCGATGTTGTTTCTGAAGTTTCATTCAATTTTTTAGAAGAACAAAAAATTGATGTTGGGTCTTGGAGACCAGTTTCAGTTAACGAAATTAATGAATTACAAGAAAAAATGAATAATACTATTATTGCTTCAGGAGGATCAGCTGCCAATTCTGCAGTTGGCTTTTCATTATTGGGGGGTAGCAGTGCTTTTATAGGAAGAGTTAAGAACGATGATTTTGGTTCTCTTTATATTAATGATCTTAAAGAGGCTAACGTTGACTTTATATCCAATCCTGTAGATTTAGGTGACGAAACAGGAAGATGTCTTGTTTATGTATCACCTGATGCACAAAGATCTATGAGAACATATTTAGGTGCAGCATCAAACTTATCCCCGGAAAATCTTAATATTGATGCATTCGAAAACTCAGAAATAGTATATATGGAAGGTTATCTATGGGATGAACCGGTAGCAAAAGAGGCTTATAAAAAAGCTTTTGCAATATCCAAAGATTTAGAGATTAAATCTGCCTTAAGTTTATCTGATAAATTCTGTGTGGAAAAATGGAGAGAAGAATTTAGGGGTCTTACCGAAAATACAGATATTGTATTTGGTAATGAAGAAGAAATAATGACTTTGTACGATACTAATATTTTATCAAATGCTATTTCTGCAGCATCAAATGAATTAAATTTATGCATAATTACTCGAGGGGAAAAGGGATCTATCATTATTTCATCAGATGGTGTTGAGGAAATTCCATCATATCCATGTGAAAATGTAATTGATACAACTGGAGCTGGAGATTTATTTGCCGCAGGTTTTTTATATGGATTAAGTATTAACTTAAGACTTTACGAATGCGCAAAACTTGGATCTTTTTGTGCATCTAATGTGATTAATATTTTTGGACCTAGACCAAACAACAATTTACTTCAGCTCGTTAAAAAAGAAGGCTTGTTGACATAGGTTCTTTTGCTATTATGAGGTTATTATGAATATAAAATCACTTTTAATAGATAAAGATAGATCTCTTCCAGGAAGAGAAGAAGTAATCAAAATTTCTCCAAATCATTTTGTGAATGATAATAGGATTTTAGAGCCATTTCCAGATGGTATTATCTTTGCAGACTTTGGCTTGGGATGTTTTTGGGGAGCAGAGAGAATTTTTTGGACTCAAGACGGTATTTATTCAACTGCTGTTGGTTATATGGGCGGTTATACAAAGAATCCGACCTATGAGGAGGTTTGTTCTGGGTTAACAGCCCACACTGAAGTTGTAAGAGTTTTTTTCAATCCCTCAACTATTTCGTATAAGGCTTTATTAGAAGTCTTTTGGGAGTCTCATAATCCTACACAAGGGATGCGCCAAGGTAATGATATGGGAACACAATATCGCTCTGCTATATATACTCACAACGATTTACAGAGAGAATTGGCATTAGAGAGTAAAGAAATCTTTCAAAAAAGTCTTTTAGACAATTCTTATGGTGCGATAACAACTGAAATTAGAAATGAAGAAAATTTCTATTATGCTGAAGAATATCATCAACAGTACTTAGCAAAAAATCCAAATGGTTACTGTGGAATTGGTGGATTAGGCATATCATGTAAAATTTAGTCTTTATGATGATGTGATTTAAGATCCTTTTCAATATCTTCGTGGTCTCCAATTACGACGTGATATTTACTTTTAACAACTACTTTCTCTAAAAAAGGCACCAGAAGAAGCGGCAAAAGTCCTCCAATAACAATTCCTAATGTGGCTGGTCGCATACTTGGATCTATTAGGGCTGCAATTAGGTCAGCTAAGACATGGGCAATTCCAGCTCCTATAATCCCAGCAATATAACCATTTGAGAGGATTTTAAGTAATCTATTTATGCTAAATCCAGAATAGTAACCAAGCAACATAATGCTTACATGGACAATACCGAAAACAAATCCTCTGGATATTTGATTATCCACTCCAAAGAAACTAATGATTATATCATCCATATTTATTCCTATTGAGCAGTCTTAGAATTCTCTCTCTAAAGAAAAATAAAACTCTCTCTCATTACCTACAAAATACCTGTAACTTCCAAATGCATAATCTGCTCTTGTAGCATAACGCTCATCTGTTAGATTTCTTACAGTTAATCCAATTGAAGTCTTACTCACAAGATCTCTTTTTAATCTTAAATTAAAAATATCATGACCTTCATAGTTGTGGGCATTGCTTTCATTAATTGGGTAGTCTCCAACTCTAATCCACTCTAGTTCAAATTTTCCACCCATACTTGGAAGATAGGTAAATCTTGTATTAGCCAGTTCTTTGGGTGCTGAGTCAATTGTATTACCTTTCACTATTTTATTAGGAGTATGATTAAAATCATATTCGTGATCTGCAAAACTTAATGAACCAGAAATTTCAAAATTATCGCCAAAGGTTTTAAAATAATTAAATTCAATTCCGTTATGTTTTGTTACTCCATTTTCGACATTAAAACCTTGTGAGTCTCTAAAGAAATAATCTTCTTTTTTCATTGTATAACCAACAATTTCATATTCTAATCCACCAATTGATATACCTCTGAAACCAATTTCAAAACTTTCCAATTTCTCAGAGTCGGCTCCACCAGGGACTTGTTTGCTCTGAATTCTATATAGATCAGTAACCTGAGGCGCTCTGTTTCCAATTGATAGGTTGGTGAATAAAAAATTATTCTCTTTAAGCATATAAGAAAAAGAAGTTTTTAACGAAATATCAGTAAAATCATCACTTCTATTTGGGCTAACTTGAATTCTTCCTTTTGTACCGCTTGGAATATTTGTTTTGTAATCATATTCTACATTCTCTGCCCTAACACCTGCTGTAAAGACAGCCCTATCGTTTAATAACCATTCAGTATTAAAATACAGTGAAAGTATTTTACTATCGATAGAGAAATCATAATGTGGTCCTTGTGGATAAGCTAATCTTGGACCAAAAGATACGTCTTTTGAATCCTGAAATTCTGATAATTTACCTTCAGTAAATTCTATATCACTCCCAATAAACCATGTAAGATTTTGAATTTTTTTACTGTAAATACTCTGAATTCCAATACTTTTATGTGAGTTAGTTTCTAATGGTTTGCCTGGTAAGAAATGCATTTTAAAATCCATCTCATTATAACGGATGTAAGGTGTAATCGATAATTTAGAGTTCAAATAGTTTTTAATAATCTTAAAGGACGATCTAATACTATAGGTATCTCTAAATGCCTCAGGGTCAGGATTAATTTTACTTATATTTTTATTATTATAAATTTTATACCCTTTTACATATCCCTTTGTTTCTTGATTAAGATTTGTTCCTGTTAAGGTAAAAATATAATCATTAATTCCTTCAGAGTTATCCCATCTGAATAGAAATTTTTGTTGACCATAATGTGGTTGATCAATTGATTCATTGTGACTGTAGCCATTATCCTCTCTCCAAAAAAGATTAAGAACAACACCACCTTTTTGAGTAGGCCCAGAGTAACTCCCATCAATTGTAAATTCTTGATCTGAAAATTGAGTTCTTATAATTTGTTTTTTTTCTTCGCTGGGGGTGGGTGTAATAACATTTATTAATCCATGAACAGCATTTGAACCATAAAGAGCAGAACCTGGTCCTCGAACAACTTCAGTTCTGTCTCCAATTTCTATAATAGACTCCATTAATCCATTTACATTTCCAAAGCCAGGTGATCTCAGCGGAATACCATCTTCTAGATATAAAAAACTTCCAGCACCAGCACCCCCTGATAATACTGGAGATCTAATAGAGGTTAAATGTTCTTGGCCGCTACCTTGGCTGATATAGACAGCTGGAAGTCTATTCAAAATTTCACTTGGATTTATTGCATTAATGAATTTTATTTCATCGGTATTAATTGAGGAAATATTACCTCCAACTTTTAAAATTTGAGTATCTTCTTTTGAAGCTGTTACAACAATTTCATCAACAAGGCTTGCGCTAGCTTTTTGGTTAAATTGCATAAATGGAATTAAAAATAAAATTAAGAAGTATATTGCTATCTTAGTCATTTTCTCGCTTTCTATATTGGTAGTTTTAAAATTGATTAGTCTTTTAGCACTTTAATTAGATCATGGAAATGGACAAAACCTATTGGTGTTTGATTTTTGTTAGTGATAAATAACCCTTGAACACTTTGATTATTTATAAGTTTTAATGCCTCTGATACTAAAAGTTCCTCAGATATGCTTAATGGGTCTTTAGTCATAATTTCTTCAACATTCTTTTCTAACATCTCAGGCCCCATATGCCTTCTTAAATCCCCGTCAGTGATAATTCCTATGAGCTTATCATCAGAAGTTATACCTATACATCCAAAACCCTTTTCTGATATCTTAATTATAGCTTCTGACATTTTGCACCCCTTTTTTAGTATAGGAATTTCCTCTCCAACATGCATTATATCTCTTACTTTTGCTAGTATTGCCCCTAATCTTCCTCCTGGATGAAGTGAACGAAAATTATCTTTATCAAACTCTCTTATATTCAAGAGAGAAATTGCAATGGCATCGCCAACAATAAGTTGCATTGTAGTGGAAGTTGTTGGTGCAAGACCGTTTGGACAAGCCTCTTTTGCATTTGGAAGATTGAGAGCAATATTTGATGACTTTGCCAAATGACTGTTTTTATTTGATGATAATCCTATTAATTTATTATTATTTTCATGAGCAAATCTTACAATATCACCTAACTCAGTTGTTTCTCCTGACCATGAGATAGCAAAAATTACATCATTTTTTTCAATCATTCCCATATCACCATGACTTGCTTCTGTTGGATGAATAAAAAAAGATGGTGTGCCAGTAGAGGATAATGTTGCAGAAATTTTTCTTCCTATATGGCCGGATTTTCCGACACCGGTAACAATAACTTTACCTTTTGACTTAAAAATTATATTTACAGCTTCTTCAAAATTTGAATCAAAGAATTCTTTTAGTAGATTTATTCCTTCAATTTCATCATTTAATACTTGAAGGGCTGTTTCAATAATTTTCATTTTGTTTCCTTGTTGAAATTTACGGCCTCTCTACCTATGGAATGATATTCAATTTTAAGTTTTTCCATTTCATCAAGAGAAAAAAGATTCCTAAAATCTATTATAATTGGTTTGTTCATAATATCGCTAATTTTTTTTAAATCCATACTTTTAAACTCAGTCCATTCTGTAAGTATAACCAAACAATCTGAATTTTTTGCAACTGAATAAATATCATTTTCCCAATTAGCATTTTCAAACTCTTTAATACCTACCTTGTTTGCTTGCGGGTCATAGATGGAAATATTAAAACCTTTATCGATTAAATCAGGAATAATTGATAAACTAGGTGCCTCTCTCATATCATCGGTATTGGCTTTATATGTTACACCAAGTACTCCAATATTTTTTTTATCTTTTGTTATTGAAATTATTTTTTTTGATAAATTCTCTTTTCTTTTCTCGTTTCCGTCAATTACAGCTTTAAGTAAGTTTTGAGGTGCATTGTAATTTTCTCCAGACTCAACTAGGGCTCTAGCATCTTTTGGGAAACATGAACCACCAAATCCAGGACCAGCATTTAAAAAATCAGGGCCTATCCTCTTGTCTAAACCTATTCCAAGAGCAATATCCTCAACATCTGCTCCCACTTTTTCACAAAGGTCTGCTATTTCATTTATGAAAATTATTCTCATCGCTAACATTGAGTTACTAGCATATTTAATTAGTTCAGATGACCGCCTAGTTGTAAAAATTATTGGGAAATTATTGTCTACATGTTTTTTATATATTGAGTTTAAGGTTGATATTGAGTTTTTATTTTTCGTGCCCACAATTATTCTATCTGGGTTTTCAAAATCAAAAATCGCTGAGCCTTCTCTTAAAAATTCTGGATTTGAAACAACATCAAAATCAATGGATGGATTTACTAAATTAATTATTTCTTCTACTTTATCGCATGTACCTACTGGTACTGTTGATTTTAAAATCACAACAGTATTACTTTTTATGTTTTTTCCTATTGCTTCTGCGCATGCGAAAACTTGAGATAAATCTGCACCATCATTTTCAATATTTGTAGGTGTTCCAACAGCAATAAAAATAGCATCTGCATTTTTTATTGCTTGATCTATATTGCTTGAAAATGAAAGTAAATTATTTTCTACTTTCTCTTTAATTAAGTCTTCTAGCCCTGGTTCATAGATAGGTATTTTTCCACTTTCTAAATCTTGAATTTTTTTTTCGTCTATATCCAGGCAAGTCACATTCTGATCAGCTCTTGCTAAACATGCTCCTGTGACAAGCCCTACATAACCAGATCCAATAATACTTATTTTCATATTTTCACCCAATTAAGCAATTTTAAAGAAAAGTAAAATAATTATGACAAAAAATTCTTGATAATTAATTAAAAATATTAATTTTTTCTTCAACAACTTTTTCTAAATATGGAGATGGAGAAAAATCACTCCCATGCTCTTTTTCCATGTCTTGAAGCCATGATAATATTTTGTCATATCCAATTAGATTGCCATAAAACATTGGCCCCCCCTCATAAATTGGCCAGCCATAACCATTTATCCAAATTATATCTATATCGCTTGCTCTTATAGCCATACCCTCATCAAGAATTTTAAATCCTTCATTTATCATTGGATATAAACATCTTTTAAGGATTTCATCTTTTTCTATTTCCCTTCTTTTGATCTGTTTATTATCTGCAAATTCCTGGATAATTTTTTCTACATCATTATCAGGTAGCTTATTTCTATTTTCATCATAAATATAAAAGCCTTTTCCAGATTTTTGGCCAAATCTTCCATTTTCACATAATATATCTCTAATAGTTTCGCTTCTTGATGTTTCTTTATCCCAACCTATATCTAGTCCGGCTAAGTCTGACATTGCAAAAGGACCCATCGGAAAACCAAAGTCAAATAAAGCATCATCTATTTCCCAAGGTAACGCACCTTCCAAGATAAGCTTGTTGGCTTCTCTTTGTCTTTGAGCTAGAATTCTATTCCCAACAAAGCCAGGGCAAACACCAACTAAAGCGGCAGTCTTTCCAATAGTCTTTGCTAATCCCATAGATGTGGCAATGATTTGTTTAGAGGTCTTCTCACCCCTTACAATCTCTAGAAGCCTCATAACATTTGCAGGACTAAAAAAGTGAAGTCCAATTACACTTTCAGGTCTTTTAGTTGTTTCAGCAATTTCATTTATATTAAGAGCAGATGTATTTGTTGCAAGTATTGCACTGTCTTTAGCTATTAAATCTAGTTTTGAGAAAATTTCTTTCTTTAAATCCATATTCTCAAAAACAGCTTCAATAATCAGGTCTTTATCTGAGAGAGAGTCAATGGAGATATTTCCATCAATGAATTGCATTCTTTTATCAACATCTTCAAGGCTAATTCGACCTTTTGCAGCCGTATTTTCATAGTTTTTTCTGATTATACCGATCCCTTTATCAAGCCGCTCTTGATTCTGTTCGATAATAGTAACTGGAATTCCAGCGTTTGCAAAATTCATTGCAATGCCTCCACCCATTGTACCTGCACCAATAATACCTACCTTATCAATATCTAATAATTCTGTTTCTTTTGGAATATCGGGTATTTTAGCAACTTGTCTTTGAGCGAAGAAAAAATACCTTTGTGCTGCTGATTGATTACCGCTAATAAGCTTAATGAATAAATCTCTTTCAACTTTAATACCTTCATCAAAAGGTTTATTTACAGCTGCTTCAATACATTGAATATTATATTCTGGTGCTAAAAATCCTCTAGTTTTTCTCTCAATTGACTTTCTAAAGTTTTGAAAAAGTTCATCATTACCTCTGGCAGCTTTTACTTTTTCATCTATGTCTCTTACTTTTTTTAGCGGTCTATTTTCTTCAATAATTTCTTTTGCAAAAGATATAGAGTCATTCAAAAGATCATCATTATTAGCTAATTTATCAATAAGACCATTTTGAAGACATTGTTCGGCTGGAAGATGTAGACCTGAAGTAACCATTTTCAGAGCTTGTTCTACTCCTACTAATCTAGGAAGTCTTTGTGTACCACCTGCACCAGGTAACAAACCAAGATTTACTTCAGGCAAACCACATTTTGCTGATTTAACTGCAATTCTATAATGACATGTTAGCGCAACTTCTAGCCCACCACCTAAAGCTGTACCATGAATGGCAGCAATCACTGGTTTTGGAGAATTTTCCATTATATCTTGAACTTCAAATAAAGATGGTCCTTTTGGTTCTTTGCCAAATTCTGATATGTCAGCTCCAGCTATAAAAGTTCTTCCTTCACATATGATTACTATTGCTTGAACATCATTGTTTTCTATTGCTTTTTTAATACCAATATCTAAGCCTTCTCTTACATTTGCAGATAGGGCATTAACTGGAGGCGAGTTTAAAGTAAGAACTCCAACATTCTCAATTACATCCAATTTTGTCACATCATTGATAGCAGTCATATTTTTTCCTTTCACGTTAAGTAAATAAGTATATTCTACCTTAAATTTAAACGAAACTTAATTAAGGAGATTTTATTGTCTAATAATAAAACATCATCCAATGGTTCAGCAAAAGACTTAATAGAGAATATTCAGTCTAATTTTGAAAAACAAGGGTATATTTGTAATACTCATATTGCCACAGCAATATTTTTAAGCCAATCACTAGGAAAACCTATTTTAGTAGAAGGTCCTCCTGGAGTAGGCAAAACGGAGTTAGCAAAAGCAACAGCTGAGTGGATGGAAAAACCTCTTATAAGACTCCAATGTTATGAAGGGCTTGATGAGGCAAAAGCACTATATGAATGGAAGTATGGAAAGCAGTTGCTTTACACTCAGGTTCTAAAAGATAAATTGAATCAAATTGTTTCAAAATCGGATAGTCTTGAGTCATCAATTGAAAATTTGAATAATTTTGATGACATATTTTTTTCTGAAAAATTTTTAGAACCAAGACCACTTTTAAAAGCAATTGAAAGTGAAAATGGTTCAGTTTTATTAATTGATGAAATTGATAAATCAGATGATGAATTTGAAGCATTTCTTCTTGAAATATTGTCAGATTATCAAGTATCAATTCCAGAAATAGGCACTATAAAAGGAAAAGTTAAACCGATTGTATTTCTAACATCAAACAATACTAGAGAAATAGGGGATGCTCTTAAAAGACGTTGTTTGCATTTATACATACCTTTTCCTGACCCTTTTTTAGAAGAGAAAATCATTAGTTCAAGAGTTCCTGAAATTGATAAAAATTTAAAAATACAATTAGTTAATTTTGTACAAGGTTTAAGAAATTTAGATTTAAAGAAGCTTCCATCTGTTTCCGAGACCATAGATTGGGCAAGGTCATTAGTATTGTTAAATGTAAAAACTCTTGAACCTAGTCTAGTAAGGGAAACTTTGAATATTTTGTTAAAATTTCAAACCGATATTGATGTATCCGATCCTGAAATAGATAATCTTATAGAGAAGTCAAAAAAATAGATGGTAGATTTTCTTAGAGATTTTATTCATATTCTTAGGTCATCTGATTTAAGAGTTTCAACATCTGAGAGCATAGATGCGATGAATGTAGTTTCTGAGATAGGTCTTGAGGACAGGTCTCTATTAAAACAATCTTTATCATTTTCATTAGCAAAAACTTTAAGAGAGAAAGAAATATTTAGTGAATGTTTTGATAATTTTTTTGAAGAAAATTATATGAATATTAATGAAGATAAATTACCTCAAAAAAATAATGAAAAAGATTCTGAAATTAATGACCCTGATGCATTAGATAAAAACGAAAATAGTCTCGAAGAACTCTATAATAACTCTGATAGAACTTCTTTGATGACAGCCATGGCGCTAGCCGCAAGAGATGCAAATCTACAGGATATTAGGCTTTTTACTCAAGTTGGAATGTTTACTCGTAAAATATTTGATGAGATGGGCCTTGAAAAATTAAATAATGATATTTTTCAAGCTTCAAGAGAAGGCAATAGTAAACGAGAGGAGGATTTGAAAAACATAAGAGAGAACCTTCGTTTAGAAATTAGAGAATATATAGAAAATCAAGTAAAGCTAAGAACCTCAAATACTGGAAAGCAATTAAGAGAAGATGCTTTATCGCAAATGCGTTTAACACAAGCAGATAAGTCCGACTATAAAATTATGTCAGGTATAATCAAAAAGATGGCAAGAAGATTAATATCTGTTCACTCAAGAAGAAAAAGAAAATCCCAAAGAGGTTTACTTGATATTCGTTCAACGATAAGGGCCAATCAAGAGTATGATGGAATTTTATTTGAGACTGTATGGAAAAAAACAAAAGTTGATAGGCCAAAAATTGTTGCCCTTTGTGATGTATCAGGATCAGTGGCTAATGTTTCTAGATTTTTTTTAATGTTTCTTCATAGTCTTACAGAGATACTTCCTAATGTTAGAACGTTTGCATTTTCAAATAAAGCTGGAGAGGTAACAGATCTTTTCGAAAATAAAGATATAGAAGTTGCAGCAGCAGAAACACTATTATTAAATGGTGGCGGGTCTACAGATTATGGACAGGCTTTTGTAGACCTTGAGGGATTATTAGAAAATAATATTGATAGGAAGACTACAGTCATAGTCTTAGGCGATGCAAGATCTAATTATGGTGATCCACGATGTGATGTTTTGAAAACAATTCAAGAAAAGTCAAAAAGAATTCTATTTTTAAATCCTGAACCAAAATCTGTATGGGGCACTGGGGATTCTGAAATGTTAAGATTTGTTCCATATTGTTCAAAATCAAAAGTATGCAGTTCTTTGTTTGATCTTGAAAGAGTTGTTGATGATATGCTTAGGTCCAGTATTTAAACTGGAAGATTTCTTTTACCAGTTAAGAAATGATCTACTGAACTTGCACATTGTCTACCTTCTCTTATAGCCCATACTACGAGGGATTGTCCTCTCCTCATATCACCTGCAGTAAAAATTTTACTTGATGATGTTTTATAGTCTTCAGTATTAGCTTTTACATTTCCTCTTTCATCAAGCTCTGTTTTAGAGTGTTCAATTAAACCTTCATGTATTGGATGAACAAAGCCCATAGCTAATAAAATAAGATCTGCTTTTAAACTAAATTCGGTTTTTGGAATTGGTTTCATTTTTTCATCGACTTTCACGCAATTAATACCAGTAACCTTTCCGTTTTCTCCTGAGACACTTTGGGTCATAACTGAGAAATCTCTTAGCGCTCCTTCGGACTGACTAGAAGATGTCCTTAATTTGAGAGGCCAATTTGGCCAAGTTAATGATTTATTTTCTTGTTCTGGGGGGATAGGCATAATTTCTAGTTGTGTAACTGACTGTGCACCTTGTCTAATAGATGTTCCAATACAGTCTGAGCCGGTATCACCACCACCGATAACTATTACATTTTTATTTGTAGCAAGGATTTCTTTCGTTTTTGACGGAACTCCTTCATTCGATACTCTTTTATTTTGTTGGGGTAGGAATTCCATTGCGAAATGAACACCGTCCAGATCTCTTCCTTCAACAGGTAAATCTCTTGGATGTTCAGATCCACCAGATAAAACAATTGCATCATATTCATTTTCTAATTCATCAATTGAAATATCAACACCTACATTTATTCCATATTTAAAGATTGTTCCTTCACCCTCTAACTGATTAATACGCCTATCAATTATATGTTTTTCCATTTTAAAGTCAGGGATACCATATCTTAACAATCCGCCAGCTTTATTATTTTTTTCATAAACTGTTACCTCATGCCCAGCTCTTGTAAGCTGCTGCGCACAGGCTAGACCAGCAGGTCCAGCTCCAATGATTGAAACTCTTTTTCCTGATTTCTCTTTAGCTATTTTTGGTTTAATCCAACCTTCATCAAAACCTCTATCAATAATTGCACATTCAATTGTCTTAATTGAGACAGGCTCTTCATATAGGTTTAAAGTACATGCCGCTTCACAAGGGGCAGGACAAATTCTTCCAGTAAACTCTGGAAAGTTATTAGTTGAATGTAAATTTTCGAGTGCGTTTTTCCAATCATCCGAATAGACTAAATCATTCCAATCGGGAATTTGATTATTAACAGGACATCCATTGTGGCAATAGGGTACACCACAATCCATACATCTCGCAGCCTGATTTATTGTTTCTTCTTTGGATAGAGGAATAACAAATTCTTTATAATTTGATATTCTTTCCGATACAGGTTTATACCCTCTATCAATTTTTTCTAAATCCATAAATCCTGTAGGTTTACCCATTTTTTATCCTTTTACTGTACTTTTAGATTTATCCAAATTCGAATGCATTTCAATAAGCACTCTTTTATATTCGGTTGGCATTACTTTAATAAATTTAGGAAGGTAGCTTTCAAAATTATCTAAAATTCTCTTTGCTTTTGGACTATTAGTATAACGATAATGATTTTTGATTAGATGTTCTAATCTTCCTTTATCATGAAGCAAATAATTATCCGTTAATTTACCATCTTCAGTATTGCGAATTGTTTCAAGCTCAATCATTTCAGGATTATAAAGGCTTTTAAATTTATCATCTTCATCTAAAACATATGCTATACCACCAGACATTCCTGCGCCGAAGTTTCTTCCAACTTTTCCTAATACAACTACAATTCCACCAGTCATGTATTCACAACAATGATCTCCAGAACCTTCTACAACTGCGGTGGCTCCAGAATTTCTGACCGCAAATCTTTCTCCAGCAATACCATTAAAGTAACATTCACCTGTTATGCCTCCATAAAGAACAGTATTACCTACAATAATATTTTCCTCTGGAACAATTTTTGAATTACTTGGAGGGTAAATTGCTATACGCCCACCAGATATTCCTTTGCCAACATAGTCGTTTGCTTCACCCTCTAAATTAAGAGAAATACCTTTAGCAAGAAAAACTCCAAAACTCTGTCCAGCGGTTCCTTGTAATTTGATATTAATAGTATCATCTGCCAAACCTTTATGCCCATGAATTTTGGCTATTGCTCCGGATAACATTGCCCCAACTGAACGATCAGTATTTTTAATTTCTGATTTTATTTGAACTGGTTGAAATTTATTAATTGCTTTCTCTGATTCTTTTATTAGTTTTCTGTCTAATATTTTATGAATGTCATGATCCTGTTTTTGACTTCTATATAGGGTATCGCCTTTCCAAGGTTCAGGTTTATGAAATAATTTTTCAAAATCCATTCCTTTTGTTTTCCAGTGTTTAACAGCTTCATCAGTATCTAAAAATTGTGCTTGTCCAATCATTTCATTAAATGTTTTAAAGCCCATTTTACTCATGTAAGATCTTGCTTCCTCAGCAACGAAAAAGAAAAAGTTAATAACATCCTCTGGTTGACCATTAAATAATTTTCTTAATTCTGGATCTTGAGTTGCTATACCAACTGGACATGTATTTAAATGACATTTCCTCATCATTATACATCCAGTAGCTATGAGGGGTGCAGTAGAAAATCCAAACTCATCTGCGCCTAAAAGAGCTGCAATGACAACATCGCGGCCAGTTTTTAGACCCCCATCTGCTTGAACAGTTATTCTTGATCGTAAACCGTTAATAACCAGTGTTTGATGAGTTTCAGCTAAACCAAGCTCCCATGGACTTCCAGCATGCTTAATTGATGTAAGAGGACTTGCACCAGTTCCGCCCTCAAAACCAGAAATTGTAACATGATCGGCTTTAGCCTTTGATACTCCAGCCGCAACCGTTCCAACACCAACTTCGGAAACTAATTTTACTGAAATATCTGCGGATGGATTTGTATTTTTTAGGTCATAAATTAATTGAGCCAAATCCTCAATTGAATAGATATCATGGTGAGGAGGAGGGGAGATTAAACCCACTCCAGGAGTTGAAAATCTTACATTTGCAATAGTCTGGTCAACTTTGTGGCCAGGAAGTTGTCCACCTTCACCAGGCTTGGCTCCTTGTGCCATCTTTATTTGAATCATATCTGAATTTGCTAAATACTCTGCTGTAACACCAAATCTTCCAGATGCAACTTGTTTGATTGAGGAGCGCATTGAGTCACCATTCTCTAAAGATAAAAAGCGATCAGCTTCTTCTCCACCTTCACCTGTGTTAGAGCGACCACCAATTCTGTTCATGGCAATAGCAAGTGTAGTATGAGCTTCTCTACTTATAGATCCAAATGACATTGCACCAGTTGCAAAGCGTTTTACTATCTCTTTGGCTTCTTCAACTTCTTCAATTGGTATTGAATTTTTTGAAAAATCTTCAGCATCTTTAATTTTAAATAACCCTCTTAAGGTCATTAGTTTCTCATTCTGAATATTCATTGAGTCGGCATATTTTTGATATGTCTGGGGATTATTAGAACGAGCTGCATGTTGAAGATCTCTAACGCTGTCACTTTCCCAAGAATGTCTCTCACCCCTAAGGCGCACAGCATATTCCCCACCTACATCTAGTAAATTCTCTAAGCCAGGAGTTTTTGAAAATGCCTCAATGTGTCTTGATATTGTTTC
>Ga0208277_1000434_pt1 | contig 24840 bp, 28 predicted proteins | sample ETNtaG_5_FD_185782 | JGI IMG/M metagenome (GOLD analysis project Ga0208277, IMG submission 185782) | Marine microbial and viral communities from oxygen minimum zone, Eastern Pacific Ocean - ETNP201406SV205 (SPAdes) (version 2) | ecosystem: Environmental > Aquatic > Marine > Oceanic ...
TCGTGTCTCAGAATCCATCTCCGGGCTATGTCTCCCAACACCCGTACGCGTCGATGGCTAGGAGGTCCATTACACCCCCTACGACCTGATACGCCGCAGGCCCATCCTACCTTCATCCACTCACCGTTCCAGGCGTAGTGGACTATCCGGCTTTGTTCTCAGTTTCCCGAGGTTATTCCGAACAGTAGGGCAGGTTACCCACGTGTTACTGAGCGGTACGCCGAGCTAATGCTCAGACTCGCATGTCTTAATCGAACTCCAATAGCGGTCGCCTCCGGCAGGATCAACCGGATTTCGTGCGAAATCTCGCGATCCTTCAGGAGTTTTGTTATTGTCGCTTGCTGGTTCTTAATTGTCAAAATTGACGAGGTTACATTTCTTGCACACTTGCATTAGCAAGTTGTAACCTTGATCTTCCTACTAAACCACAAGCCGCGCTTGTGGCCGCACCTCTTCGGCCCGTTTTGCCAGATGGGGATCTTCATCGTCCTAAGACTCAGAACCCAACGCCAGGCTAACGTAGCATCTGTGCGACATGCCCCCCATATATCAACGTTGAGACCCAAAGGAATCACTCAAACAAATGACTGAAAGGAAATTTCACTCAAAAACGAGCTTATTCTGCACCGAAGAATTCTCTCAAAACAGGATGCATTTCCATGGCTTGTTCCTTCTGTATCTGTTCATATGTTCTTAGAATGATACCTACGGCTAACAGGAGTCCAGTTCCAGTAGCATTTCCGACCGTACCTAGGAGATCTGCCCCTGCTGCCAATAATCCTACGAAAGCACCTGAAAACAGAGTAACGTGAGGAATATATCGCTCCAAAATTTGCTCAAGAACTCGTGGGTTCTTCCTGAATCCTGGTATTTGCATCCCAGTTCTCTCAATCTGCTTAGCTACATCCTTAGCACTCATATTTGTCGTCTCAATCCAAAACTTCGCGAATACCATTGAACCAACGGTCATCACAATGACATACGCAACAATATGAATCATAATTTGCCATAACTCATGACCGTAAGCATCACCTGTTTGATTCAGTAATGGTAGCAACCAATCTTGAACACCACCAACCATGGAAATATACCATGCTAAACCATCTTGCGGTGCAGTAGCTCCGGCATCATAAGCACCAAGATATTTGGCAATACTAAAACTACCTTCCCTACCAAGTATCGGAACAGTCGATAGAACAGGGTGACTCCAGAATAGTAGGGTAAACATATTGACGTTCGCAAGTAACGCTGCCATCAAAATTACAGGAATGTTAGATGCGTAAACCAAACGAATTGGATATTGACCTTTATGGCCTCTCATCTTATGATTTGTCAATGGTAATTCCAGTTTAGATGATTCAGCATAAGCGACTACTAAGAATACAATAATCGAAGATACAAGGGCAGCAATTGGATTTGCATGATTCAATAACATCGTTTCGAACATACCTCCGGCTCCTCCTTGCGAAACCATCTCTGAATTTGTAGCAGTTCTCAAGGTGTAGAAAATCATTGGAAGAGTACCAGATGGAGGATTTTCAAGACTCATGGGGACTTCGGAAACTGTAGGAAGAGGAGATAGAGTACCTACAAAGGTAGACTGAGCAACACCTGCTGCAATGAAAAGTGAGATTCCAGAACCGATACCCCATTTGCTAACTAATTCATCAAGAAGGAATACAAGATATGAACCGAGGAACAATTGGACTACAATTAGTGCTTGAGCCCAACCTTGACCATATTGTAGAATAATGTCCTGATGAGGATCTAAGAAACCATACACCTGAGGAATTGATTCAATTGGAATCATAAACAAAACCAAGAGTTTCTGAACACCTTGGTACAGTTGCTTGTCATCTGAATCCTGTAAATCAAGATTGATGATTTTGGCTCCAGCAAACAACTGCATAATAATCGAAGCAGTAACAATTGGACCAATACCAAGATGCATTATTGAACCGGAAGCGCCCGCCATAATTGCTCTAAATGATGAGAAAATATCTAATGTGGATTCTGCTAAACCATAGACCATGACATTTGTCATCATGAAATATACAATCAAAACAAGAGTCGTTGTCCACAGTTTAGACATGAAACGAACGTGCCCATCTGGCTTCTGAATTGAAGGATAAACATCGACTAAACGTTTCAACCCATATAGGCGGCTAGATTCATCCCCAGTGTATATTAGACAAGTAATTGAAGCAGCAGTACCCGCACCAAGAATCATAATTCCAACCAATAAGTATCCTACATTTTCGGAATTCTCGAAACTGAAATAGACCAAACCAATTACATATGCCAACCAAATATACATCTTCGTATATTTAAGAAATGAATTTTCTTTCATCTGATCAGGGAGATCGAAACGAAGACCCCAGATGATGAAGAACGCATAAGGAACTGATGCCATCAAAAGCCATCCAGCTTCTGCTTGTGCAGCAGTATCTGAACCAAACAACGCATCTGAACGCCAATAAATCAAGCCACCCCAATAGATGAGGGCCATTGTAATAGCTCCAAGCGCATTTACTCGCCTAACAGCCATTCGATTCACTCTCCTTCATTTCCTTACTAAATCAGGAATGGTTATTCCTCTTCCCATTCGCCCCAGTCTTCACCTTCAGAAATTGTTACTGAACCACCAGCGGCTTCAATCTTCTCAATAGCTCTAGATGATGCATGCTCAACAGTAACATGAATTGCTCGTTGAACCCTTCCAGAACCTAGAAGTTTGTCAATTCCCTTAGATGTCAAATTAATGGTATCTTCTTTGCCCAACATCTGGTCAATTTCTGATACATTGATACTATTATGGACAGTTCTTAGACTTGGATCTCGGTTGAAACCATGCATTCCCCAATGATCGGGCATGTACTTCAGACGGGTCAGGAGACGATGTTTGTTCATTCCAGCATTTCCTCGACCGCCACGCTTTCCTGCACCGCGACCTGCCTTCTTGCCTCTACCATGATAGCGGCTACGTCCTCTAAATCGGTTGGTTCTTGATGGCATATTTTCACCTCACATCATCCTTGCAGCGAGGTCTTCTATGGCCTCACCACGATTGCCTAAAGCTCCTCCAACGGAGAAAGCTCTCTTGATTCCACCCCATCCTTTACTTCCTCTAGGTGGGTGTAACCTGAATACTCGCTTTAACTCTGATGCATCCTTCATTGCAGCGTCTCCTGACGCTACTGCAGCAGCAAAGGAATCAATTCCATCAAAATCGGTACAATCTGAAATTGCAGCATCATCTACTGGACGATCCCCTGGTAGTCGCCCACGTTCTCGTATCATCTGAGCAATACTTTCAGAACTAACTGGACCCCAAGTAATGAAATCCTTAGCCTTCTGTAGCATTCCAGCATAGGTTTCAGATTCAGGAACAATTACTGCATGATTCACCTTTGTCAAGTTAAGGTAGGACATAGTTTCACGAATAGAACGTTCTACACCACGATCACTACGAACTCGAATAACTAACCAAGCCATTAGGACATACCCCCTCTAGCAATATGAAGGCGCTCAACATCTGCACGACTAATTCGTGCAAGATTTGCTTGCTTCAGTGCATTGAATGTTGCTCTAGCGAAATTGTATTGAGTTCTTGTCTGCCCCTTACTACTGGACCAAACATCAGTTACCCCTGCCATCTCTAGAATCATACTTCCCGTTTCACCAATCACAAGACCTTTACCAGTTGGCGCAGGCATCAAAGTAATTCGGGTAGAACCTGCTCTTCCTGTAATCTTCATTGGAACTGAACGACCAGGTCCTCCACCAGATTCCCATGAACCATTACCTCTTCGAACAGTAATCATGTTTAATTTGGCTTGATTTGTTGCCTTCTGAATTGTAGCTGCAACTTCCTTGCCCTTTGATGTTGCCAATCCAACGACTCCATCTTTGTTTCCGACTACGACCATCACATTGAATCTAGTTCTCTGTCCGGAGTCAGTCATTCTCTGAATTCTACGAGGGCGACCTATCATTTCCACATGTAAATTAGGTTGGAAGAAAGCATCAATAATTTCAGGCTCCCTAATAGGCATTCTAGATGCAACTGCCTGTTCAAAGGTAGTAATCTCTCCATCAATTACCATCCTTCCCAAACGAGTTCTGGCGCCATTAGCCATCCATTCTCTAAGAGTAACTCGAGGATCTGGACCTCGTCGTCTTTGACCAGGGGACCCGTCGTCTTCGATTTGACCCAATGCCCAAGCCAAACCTGGAGCAAGAGTAATCGGTTCACTCATGATGATGCCCCCTCTAACTTAGAACGAATGGATTCTACAGAAGATGCCAATGATTCGTTAATATGGGAACCATTTACCCTATCTTCAGTAGGCAAAACATCTTCACTGTGTGGAAGCCAAAGACCTGCATCAATCATGCCCTTTAGAGCTGAAAATGCACGATTACCCTTAGTGGATGCTGCAAGACCTATGTCAAGAACTGCTTCATCAATTCCAGCTGCTAGAGCCTTCTTTCCAAGAGAAAATCCAGTCAAATAAGCAGATGGAACTGACTTGATTGAAGCATCCTTCGGCCAACCATGGCTATGTAGTTCAGAACTATTTGTTTGAACTGCAATTTTATCTCCATCCTTCTCATAGGTCACAATTTGTGCAACTACTCGAGTATTGCTAACACGAACAACAGCTCGAGGCATTTCTCCTCTGAGAAGTTTCAATCTACGCCTATAGTCAGTCTCTCCTGTACGCCTTCTTTTATACTTCAGACGCTGATTCTTTCCATGAACTGCCATCACTCATCACCTCCTAAGGTAACCCCATCTAACTCGATATTTGTCCTCATGTGAGCGATAGAACGGTATGTGCCACCCTTCGCCTTTCTGTAGTAATATCGATATTGACTTGGTTCAATCTCACCGGATTCACGAAGTTCCTTCAAAACACGGCGTTGCGCACGAATTGTCTTCATCCAACGTTCCTTCTTTGGAGTTCTAGATTTCTTGGAACCTTTTCGACTACCATGGCCAACTCTACGTCCTTTAGAACGTTGAATTGCTGCCTTACGTGCACGAGCACGACTTGTACCCTGAATAGGTCGTGCTTTAATCACGCCTTCATCGATTAATTCGCGAATGTCATCTTTCTGAACAGCACTAGATACCTGATCAATATAATCAGGATGAATCCAAATTCGATGAACACCTACTGTCCTACCCTCGCGCCTAGATAGAATACTTGCAGCCATTCTACGTTGATTTGTAATTTGCATCAGAGGTCACCTCTCTTCTCAATTGAACGACGATTCAATATTCTAATGCCCAACTCATCAGCCTTGTTGTGAATTGCTAATCTCTTTCGATTACCAACTCTAGCACCGATTCTGATAGCCTGAGTTTTAGGATCAATATCATCCAGTGAAGAGGAATTATGAACTAAAACTTCAATGAAACCTGATGGATGTAAGTCCTTAGCCGCTCGAACTTTTCCATATCCCACCCTAGCCATAGGAGTTCGATACTTCATGTTCAAACGTTGTTTAGACTGGTACCCCTTGGGTTTTCTCCAACCAGATCTAGAAAGTCGCTTGTATCTATACCACTCTTGACGTCTGAATTTGGGTTGCTTTTTGGATTGAGAAGATCTAAGCGAAAGTGCTTCCTTTGTTGAATCATCAAGTTCTGGTTTTTGCTTGGCCCGATGAACTTCTTCTTCTTCATCCCAATCCTCGTCAAAATCATCAAAATCGTCATCATCAAAGTCGTCATCTTCTTCTTCTTCAAACGTTTCTTCAACTTCTTCAGAAACTTCTTCAGAAACATCTTCATTAGCGGCTTCAAGTCTTGCAATCAAGTCTGCTTTCTTACCTGAGGAAGCAAGGCCCAATTCCTTGAGCAGTTCCTTAAGTTCAGCAACTTTCATCTTATCGTAATCAGACATTTATCCACCTCACTCCGTTCCTGCCTTGCTAGTAATGTAAATACCATCTTGGAAAACTCGACGGTCTCGCTTACGAATCCGACATGCACGCTCGATGTTGGCAGCAGTTTGGCCAACCTTCTCAATATCTGCACCGGAAACGATGACATCTACCTTGTTTTGAACTTCGACTTTTACTTCTGCAGGACTCCATGGAAGTGGAGCTACACGAGGAACCTTTTCGCCGAATAAATTCGTAATAATCATCTCATTTCCGGCGACCTTAATTGTCATAGGGAAGTGAGAATAAACTGCCTTAAGTCGATACACAAAACCAGTGTCTACACCAGTCATCATGTTACGAATATGAGCCGCCCAAGTCCCAGAAAGAGCCTTTTCCTTTCTTCGAGGAAGGTCACAATGCACCTCTACTCCTCCATCTGAATCACGGACTGATATTCGATTATGATGAAATTCCCTGGAAAGAGAAGCACCATCTTTGGATACAGTCAATGTTTTCCCATCAATGCTAGCATTAACTCCATCCGGTATAGGGATGTTGTGAATAATCTGATCTAATTTTACCATTTTTCATCACCTCAGAAGATATACGCTAGAAGACGCCCACCAACACGGGCCTCCTTTGCCTTGTAATGGCTCATTACGCCTTGATTAGTTGTCATTAGAAGAACTCCGAAGTCCTGTGCGGGTAAGAAACGAGATTCCCATTTCTCAAAATCGCTTCTTTTTACTGAATATCGAGGTTTGATGACACCGCATCGGTTTATTGCACCAATGAGTTCGATACGGAAACTTCCGCCTCTGCCATCATCTACTCTTTCGAATTCGCCGATATATCCTCGTTCCTTGATAATGTTCAACATACTCCCTAGGAGTTTGCTTGCAGGGCTAACAGTCACTTCATAGTGGCCAGCTTGTTCGGCATTGTACATACGCACAAATGCATCACTTAATGGGTCAAATTGCATCTCTTCTTCACCTCACTTATACTTCTTGAATCCTAATTCCGGAGCAAAATCCCGGAAACATTGTCGACATAGTCTCAACCCATATCGGCGAACCATACCTCGCTTGCGACCGCAATATCTACACCCAGTCGAACGCCCGATTCTCTCTCCATGAATTCGTCCCATATTTTCACTCCTCCACAATAGTCAAGCCAAACTTCTGACTGAAAAATTCAATGCATTCGTCTCGAGTAACTCGATGATTAATTGCTACACGATGAGCACGCCTTCTTCGACGACTTACACGATGACCTGGACGTTCTAAGACTACATTGATGTCCATTCCAAAAATCCCAATATCTGGATCATACTTTTGCTGAGGGAAATCAGTATAATCGGATAAACCAAATGATAGATTCCCTTGATTATCAAAGTTCCATGCTGGAAGAGTATTTTCACGAACCCAAAATGCATCTTTCAAGAAAGTTGCAATTACGTCCTTATTTCTCATAGTAACCTTACATCCGATAGGAGCACCCTCACGTGTACCCAAATCCCTGTTGGTTTTCTTGGAAATGGTTCTAACAGGAGATGAACCAGTAACAAGTTCAAGCACCCTTTCTGCAGTTTGGAGTCTATTGCCCCCTTCTCCAACACCGATGTTGACAGTTACCTTAGTAATTCTAGGAGCCATCATAATATTTGTATCACTCATTCATCCACCCCCATTGGAACATCATTAGGGCTAGGAATTACCATAACATATTCTTGAATGGTACCAAAGCCTTCTTCGAAATTCACTTCATTAGGCATCGAAGATCTCTTGATTTCAACTTCTTTAATCGTAGCAATCTCTCCCACGTGGTTACCGCCAGTAAGGTAACAATGAGCACCTTCAGATGCAGTGTAAGTCTCAACTACACTACCATCGCTAAGATTGATTTTACAAGTAGAACCTGTAGACCAGTCGTCCTTACTTCCATTTTCAACAATCATTGTTCGACCATCGTGGAAATTCAGTTGGGTCATTCCACCCTTGATTGTAGTCTTTCCATTAAGTCGACATAACTTGGTTCCTGCCTTCTTAGAATCAATCGGATTGTAAGAAAGACGACCTCTTTGGTCAAAGATACACATATAGGACTGATCGCCCACAGTTAATACATCAAATAATCCAACACCACGGTTGATTGACTTGATTTCATGGCCATCGACTTTGACAAGCCCCTTCTGAATAATCTGATTAGCTTCTTTTCTAGTCCCTGCAATTCCAAGAATATCTCTGAGAATAATTCCAACAGGCATACAACATTCAATGGAATGCCCACACGGATCAGGACGTTGAACCCAAACTGTTGTCTTTCTAGGCAACGGCCAACTTCTTGGCATTGCTAATCGCTTCATATGGCTACTTCTACCCATTTCATGCACCTCCATTCTCTCTAGAAAGGATCTTTGCCATTCGCTTGCTATCAGAATCATCTAATTTTGTTATAACAACATTTGAAGCACGAATTGGGAATGGTTCATCTTTACCATCTGACTTGGTTACAGTTACTCCTTCGATGTGTAACATCCCACTTGGTTCTACAAGAATGACAACTCCAGAAACACCAGATGCGCCTCTTTTACCTTGAGCTCTCTTTCCACGTTCGTCAGACTTGACACTGTTAGGGAAACCGAAATCTCCTCTAACGACCTTCACGGTATCTCCAGCACGAACGGTGACTGTTCTGACAGTAGAATAACTCCCATCTTCTAGAGCCAAGCGTGCACGTACTCGCTTTCTTTGCGCATGGATAGGGGCAGATCCTGCTGCCTTCCTTTGCTTCCTGGGTTGACTGCTTCGTACCATATTTTCACCTCATACAATTTGCTTTGCTGTAGCTGCGACACGCGGCCATCGCTCAGCAGATTCTCGACTAACTGGACCCTTGATATCTGAACCTTTGAGTTCTCCTTTTTCATTGGTTAAAACACAAGCATTATCCTCAAATTGGACCCATGTTCCATCGGGTCTACGGAATGGACGACGTTGGCGAACAATTACTGCATAATGCACCTTACGTCGAACCTCTGGATTACCACGTTTTACTGTGACTTGAATCAAATCTCCTACTCCTCCAGCAGGATATCTTCGGTGAACGCTTCCTTTTCGAAGAACTGTGATTAACTGGACAACCTTTGCTCCAGAGTTATCTACACAGAGCATAGTTCCCATTGAAGGGATTGCACGAGTAACCTTGCTAGAAATACCCTTCATTCTGATGCCTCCCTTTCAATTACACAAAACGATACAGTCTTGGATAGAGGGCGACATTCCATAATACGAACAATGTCGCCAATGGAAACTTCACCAATACAAGAGGGGAGATGAGCATTGAAACGATTGGTTTTCTTCTCATATCGTTCATATTTCTTCATTGAACGAATTCTCTGCCTCTCAACAACTATGGAATCATTCATTCCAACACTGGAAACAATTCCTTCGATTATCTGTCCTCTCACACGTAAGTTACCATAGAATGGACAGTTTTCACTGCCATCCCAATCAGCTTCAGGTGCAATTACATCAACGCCAATATCTCGCGGGGTAGCCATTCAATTCATCCTCCAATTCATGTGAATTCTATTCTCTGGACGATGCATTACAGCATCTCCATCTATTGTTTCAGAGCCATCAATAGTGAATTTGACAACTGACTTGGAAATCTTGCGATCCCGAGAATTTGAACGTATTACAAGCATATTCTTACTCTCATTTACGACTGTTCCAGCCAAATCAAGAAGTGAGGAATCAGAAGATTCAACGACGTGAAGATTCCTACCAATCCAAGACATTCTAACAATCTCCATTAGCGCACCTCCACAGTGTATCCATTTTGTTCGAGAACCTTAGATGCTCGTTTCTTGTGATCGCCCTGCAATTCGATGGTACGTCCTTTGACTGTCCCACCACTTGCACAACGACTCTTGAGAATTTTAGCAAGCTTATTGATATCAATGGCAGTGTCATCAATGCCTTCAACAATAGTTACCATCTTCCCATACCTCCTTCTATCAGTTCTAATAATCGCTTTCTGTTGCTCCTTTGCAATTTCTTGACATATACATAATTCATCAGGGAGGCCACACAGATTGCAAATACTCGCCATTCGTTCCTACTCCTTATTCTCGTTCATTATTGTAAGGAGACGAGCAATACTCCTCCTGGTTTGTTTGAATTCACCAGAGTTTTGAACAGAACCACCCAGAGATTTCTGAGCACGTAATTGCAGAAGTTCTTCTCTTAATTCGATTAAACGCTTCTCTCTAGCCTCATCACTCATCTCATGAATCTCGCGAGCTTTCAAGTGAGTCATTTTCATTCCTCCTCCTGATTTGCATCTTCTGATTTCATTTCTGCTTCAAATTCAACTACAGCATCAACAACGGACTCTACGATCTCATCCTCTGTTGGCGCGGTTTCTTCAGATTCGACAGTTTCTGATTCGATGACTTTAATCTCATAATCATGAGGAAGTGGATCTAAACCAGATTCTTCTCTGGATTTAATTGTAATTTCAGAAGGCAACTTAGTTCCTGCTCGCATGATTGCAACAGTACAACCAATTGTTCCAAGTTTCTTTGTTGCAACTGCATAACCTACATCCATGGTAGTAAGAGCAGTCTCACCACAATACTTGATGTGACCTGACTGGAATTTCTGTGTCCTATGGCGAGCCCCACTTAATTTTCCTGAAAGGACGATTAGACAACCACGAGCACCTGCAGACATAACGTTCATCGCAGTACTATTTCCAGCTCTACGGAAGAACCATCCTCTCTCTAAAGAAGAAGCTAATCGGCTAGCCATTACTTGAGCATTGAGACGAGGTTCTTCCACTTGGGCAACCTCCAATTTAGGTTGGAATAAATCGAAATCTTCCTCAAGTCTACGTGATAACTCATTGATGATTCTGCCACGAGTACCAATTACTCGGCCAACATGTTCTGCTTCAAGTAAAATCTTCTCTCCTTCAGGAGTACGTGTGAAACTCAAGCCACCGAAACCGGCATCCTTGGTTTCTTCAAGTAAAAATTTCTTGACCATTTGGCGTTCAACGTTACGATTGATGAAAGTACGGACAATATTCTCCTTGCTATTCTTTGCCATGATAAATCACCTCAGAAGATATCCTCGTCTCCATCATCATCCCAACCATCATCGCCTTCTCTTGCTTCCAAGAAGAGTTCCAAATTGACTTGGTAATGGAAATGGGGGCTTGCTCTACCACGTGCTCGCGGACGGAACGCACGGCGAACTTGGCCACGATGAGCAGCAACATGTGTAATGACCATCTCGTCAATATCGTCAATCTCACCTTCATACCTATGGCGTGCATTCTCCATAGCTGAGCGAATTAATCGAATGAAAGCCAATGATGCCTTAACAGGGAAACGACCTGGGCCCATCTTTCCTTTTCGATGACCAGCCATAGTATTACCACCCTTACCTTTTCGAGATCTACGTACGTAAGGAATTGCGCGAGCCTGTTTACGAATATGGTGCTCGCTTCTCCTCTTGTACTTGTCAGGATTTTCGGAATCTTCAATCCAACCATCTGCCTTAATCACCTGCTCAAGATATTCAATTGCATATCCTGCAGTCTTACCACGTAAGAAGCGGCAAATCTGATAGCAGTGCTTATGATGAATGTCAAGATTAACTGCGCGAGCAGTGGTTAAACTGTGATAACCATCGGTTCCACTCAATAACTGAGTGTATCCGGCTCTTGGTTTGTTGCTATCTCTTGATGCCATCTTTTTTCACCTCACTTTAGAGCCACGTGCTTCGACGAACGTGTAGCACCCACACCAGGTCCAGTATGTGTAACCGAACGACGTGTAGGGGCAAATTCACCCAAAGCATGTCCAATCATCTGCTCACGTAATTCAACTTCAATGAATTTGTGACCATTATGAATTGCGATAGTCTTTCCAACCATCTTTGGAAGAACATACATGCTACGACAATGAGTCTTAACTACTCGATCGGAACTAGTAACACGGTGGTATAGATGGTTTTGAGCCCTAGTAAGACCAGTATCAAGCGATCTCCTAACTCTGGATGGGACCAATGAAGCAACTGACACTTCGTCAGGGTTTTCTTCAGATGCAACAAGAGGCATCTCCTTGAGTTCATCAATCTTATATCCACGATATAGGAACTCTCTCTCTCGACGGCCCGCTAATTTAGATCGGCGCTTACGTGCCTCACGACGAGCAGTCTTAGGTGTACGAAACATCTTCTTCTTACGACGTGCCATAAATCACTCCTCCTTTGACTTGGATCTTCCACGACCAGTTCTTCTTGGTGCGATATGCCCTACCTTCTGCCCTGGTGGGGCATGACGAGAAACTGAGTTTGGTCCGTGAACCGCTTGGTGATTTCCTCCACCATGTGGGTGGTCTACTGGGTTCATTGCAACTCCAGAAACAGATGGATACAATTTACCTCTAGCCTTAGCACGATAATGAGCTGCTCCTGCCTTCATCATTGGCTTATCTGTTCGCCCATGTCCTCCGAGAACTCCAATAGTTGCTCTGCAATTAGAATTGAGTTCCTTTAGTCGTCCCGATGGTAATCGGATTCGAACTGAATCACCCATGTTTGACTCCACGACTGCGGAATTTCCTCCACTGCGAGCAAACTTGCCACCATCTCCTGGACGAGATTCGACATTACTAACAGGAGTTCCTTCCGGAATCTGTGAAAGTTGAGTAATATTTCCTGGACGGAGAGCAACATTGTTTCCAATTGCCACCTTCTGTCCAACACCCATTCCTTCAGTTGCGACAATGAAAAATTCATCGCCATTATCTAGACGGACACGTGCTAGAGGAGCTGTGTGAACTGGACTATGTATCAAATCGGAAACTGTAGCTACTTCATCTTCCACACGAGGTACCTTTGACTTACCAGGGAACCTATGACTTCTGACGCGATTCTTAGGGGACGACCCTCTACGTTGTGCACGAATTCTCTTACCCATATCTTACACCACCTTCAGAATGCGCCGAGTTTCAGCGCAGCCTCCTCTGCATCATAGCCTTCTGCTAATTTGACACTAGCATGCTTGCCAGTCTTCATTATTCGAGTATTGACCTTACTAACCTTTACTTCAAGTAAATGTTCAACTGCAGCCTTAATGTCTGCTTTAGTAGCTCGACGACGAACGATAAATTCGATTCGATTGTTATTTTCTTTGTGATAACCTTCAGAATCTGCAACCCTTCGGGCATTTAGAGACTTCTCAGTAATCCAAGGAGAAAGAATAACGTCATATGGATCTACCATTTAATCACCTCATCTCCTCTACTGCTTCTTTAGTAAATACAGTCAATCGACCAAGATCTCCACCAGGTGCAAGATGCTCTGCAGAGAGGTCTTTAGCAACAACTACGTCGACACCAGGTACATTTCTAGCAGCTCTACCTATGGAAGATTTGTCTGAAACAACCAAAAGAACACTCTTAGGAGTCTTTCTACGACGTCCTCGCATCTTACCACGGCCTGCACGAACACTGCGTCCATTCCTAGCACGTTCAAGGTCTTCTCCTAAACCAATAGCGTCCATCATTGCGATGAATCTCTGTGTCCCTTGATTGAGATTGAATTCTTCTATACTACCTTCAGAACCTTCGATAACAATTGGGAAAGATACGTCAGAATCAAATCGATGTCCGCGAGAACGAACCATATCGCCTTGAGTTGTAGCTGCCAATGCACTATCTCTAGCCGCTCGGCGTTCTTTGGTATTCATCTTCTGAGTCCAATCCTTAGCAACCTTAGGTCCATGAGCTCGACGACCACCTCGAGTATGTGGGTTTTCAGCACCTTCTCTTGATCCTGAACGACGCATAATTCGGCTAACACCACGTCCCTTGCCCCACCATTCTACTGAATGCTTCATTCCAGCAACTGGTTTACGACGACCTTGGTGTTCCCTATGTCCATATGCCTGACGACGATTTGCACGTGCTGAATGAACAGCTCTGCGAACCAAATCCTCACGAACGGAAGATTCGAACGCATCGGGCAAGGAGATAGATGAACCAGAATCAACAGAAACAGAAACATCATCGCTAAAGGAAATGGAAATGCTCTTTGTCTTCATAATCAGACCCCCTGCTTACTTGATGTACTGACATATGTAATATCTACAGGAGGTTTTTCTCCCTGAGATCGAGTTGCATCTCTAAATCGAAGAAGACGCTTGGAAGGACCTGGTAAACTCCCCTTCACGATAACATATTGATTTTTTACTTCGCCATATTTCAAGAATCCACCAGCAGGTGTAATCTCATTTTCATCAGGAGTAGAAATTCGCAAGAGTCGCTTATTGTACTCAGTACGGTGGTGGAATCCAACTTGTCCTGCTTGAGGGACAGTAGAACGAACATATCCTGTACCGAAATCACCGAGGTTTCCAGCCTGACGTCTCCTCTTACTGTTCTTGTGACTCAAGAGTTTTACACCCCAACGCTTCACAGAACCTTGGAAACCCTTCCCCTTAGTAATACCAATAACATCTACATCTTGACCTTCAGCATATACATCTGTAAATTCAATTTCTTGACCAAGACGTTCCTTCGCCCATTCAAGTTGAGAAGAAACATCACCGCCAGTTAATCCAAGTTCCATTATTTCTGGAGTCTTGGATGGAGAACCGCTAACCATAGTTGGCTGAGTAGCCACCAAAATTCGTACTTCTTCAAGAACCATATCCTTCAAAGCATCGAAATTAGCGTCAGAGTCATGATTTTGAGGTTTAGGCTGACGACCGGCTCTCTTTGCTGGCTTGTATCCTTCAGGAAGACTTTCTGCCTTGGAACGATTTGCAAGACGAGGGAAAAGTCCTACGACATTTTCATCCAATGAATCAGAATCAGCCCAAGATTCCCCTGCAGTTTGAAGACCATATGGAGTCATGTGGTAACCACGAACTGCAAGTACTCTAATTGGTGGAACCTCAACTACAGTTACAGCAGTACGAAGTTCTGCTCCAGCACTTGGAGAATATGGATTAAGATCCCTCATCAAAATATGAGTCATTCCTGCTTTCCATCCAGCGAAACCTTGTATTCTTACTTCATCAGAATCGGTAGTTGGCCAAGACTTTACTCGACCATGTTGCCTGTTAGCTCGCTTACGCGGGCTAAACGCCATGCTACCTCTGCGGGGTCGGTGCTTATCGGCCATGTTCATTTCCTCCGTTCGGGTGTTTAAGCAGTATAGAGGCCGAAAAACGGCGTATCCTGGCTCGAATTGCGCAGGAGTAACCGTGACACACAACGGCATCGGCGATTGCCTCAACCGTATGCCGGGATGTTAATACAGAGCCCGTCAGTGTCTGGTTACTCGCGGTACGAGCGACCCTCCGACCGTAGTAGACTATATCAACGGTTCGACTCCTTTTTGCCCCTGTTCGATACACGTATCCTCATTTAACCCTAGATTTTTAATTGTAACCATTTTCTACCCTGACCAATCAGGGCAGACTCCATGCCGCCGATGATCTCGCATCCCCTCCTTGTGGATAACGAGGTTGATGCAAGAGCATACCAACTAGAAGCAACAAACGCAACACTTGCATCATCTACACTGTTAGTATTACCTACTGCGATGGGGAAAACCGCTGTACAATGGATGGTAATTGCAGAAACTCTTCGAACGAAGGAAGGAATGGCATTATTATTGGCTCCAACTAATGCACTGGTTGATCAACAACATCGTGGCCTTGAGAGAGTTATGAATCTTCAAAATGGAGAAACAATTGCTAGAATGACAGGCGCAATCCCTCCAAAAAAGAGAATGGGCTCTTGGGAAGAACATAGGATTGTAGTTGCAACTCCTCAAGTAGTCAGGAATGATGCAATAAATGACATTCTCGATTTATCTAAAATATCTGTTTTAGTAGTTGACGAAGCACATAGAGCAACCGGAAATGCTGCAGTTGCCCAAATAGGCGACATGCTGAAAAAAGCAAATCCAGAAGCAACAATTCTTGGAGCTACAGCCAGCCCAGGATGGAATGAATCCTCGGTAGAAGAAGTCTGTAAAAGATTACATCTAGAGGGAATACACGTTAGAGGTTCAGATGAACCAATGCTCAAACCCTATGCTTCATCTTTAGACATAGAAGAAATTCGAGTCCCTGTCCCTAAGGAATTGAGAGACTTGTCAGCACCTCTCGAAGTTTGGTTAGAAGCCATCATTTCTCGAGAGAGAAGATTAGGACATTATATTCGTTCAGGAATTACTTCCATGGGTGGATTAAATGAAGCGATGAAAAGAGTTCAGGCAGCGATAGCTCGTGAAGAAAGAATTGCATATCGAAGTGCAGGTGATTTAGGAGTTGCAATAAGACTATACAACCTTTCAAATTTGTTAGTTTGTCAAGGAGTTGCAGCAAGTAGAGAAGCAATACGTAGAATGCATATTAGATTAAAATCAAAACAAAAGGGAGATAGAAAACTAAAGGAATTCCTTGAAGATCCTCGGATTAGAAATCTAGAATCCACTCTAGAAGATATGGATGAGATACATAGTAAGGTATCTTTCACGAGAAGAGTAATCAGGCAAGAAATTTCAAGAAATCCTGAAGGAAGAATGATTATTTTTGCAAATTACAGAGATACAGTTGCAGCAATAGTCTCCTTTATCGAAGATATTCCAGGAGTCAATCCAACACCATTTGTAGGCCAAGCGAATCAAAATAAGGATGGAATGTCTCATTCGGAACAAATTGAACGACTAAACGCATTCCGATCTGGAGAATACAATGTATTGGTTGCCACATCAGTTGGGGAAGAGGGATTAGATATCCCTCGAGCAGATTTAGTCCTCTTCTATGAGCCCGTGGGCAGCGAAATAAGGACAATACAAAGAAGAGGTAGAACAGGAAGACACGATAGAGGATCCGTCTATGTTCTAATTGCACAAGATACTAGGGACGAAGGAGCAACTGCTGCTGCTGCTAAACGTGAACAAAGAATGCTTATTGCAATTAGAAGAGTAAAGAACAAACGAAATTCTTTCAATCCCGACTTGGAATTATTATCTTCTTTCTCAATTATTGATGGTGAAAAAAAAATAAATGCAAAGGAATTTGTAGAATCTGAAAGGAAGAGACTTCGTGAAGAATTAGAAGAAGTAGACGAAACACCAGTAATGGAACTAGAAACTACAGAGGAAGAACAACATCCGGAAATTCCACCTCAGAGAAGGAGAAGAAGAGGTCAAAGCGGAATAGAAGAATGGTACTAATCAGTTACCAATTACAGCAATTCTAGTTTTTAGTTGTGCAAGACGGCTGTTAAAATGACCCATTGAAAAGGCTAACAACTCTGTGAAATGGATTACTGGAATTGATGTGTCTTCTCCTGAAATTTTCCCAGCCTTGACCTGATAAACATCAAGAACAGTATGAGACAAATTACAGATACTGACAAGTATTTCTGCCCCCTCAACCTTTGCCTCAGATAAAACAGCAGCAGCCTGTTTCAATGAAGTCGATTCTTCTGAGAGTAGGCTTGGAACACCTACGCTTTGGGTTCGATAACTAAGAGAAACTGCAGAACCACCTAAAGCTTCAATTACACTTTCAAGATAATTAGGCTGGAAAACATCGTCATTTCCACAAGCACCTTTCCTCTGCACATTAGGCCCATAATGTCCAGCAACAGAAAAATCAATTGGATTTTTTACAGATTCACTTAACTTCTCTAAACCTACTTCTTCAACAATTACGTGCAGAAGATGGTGGACCTCTGTTTCACCAGTGAATGTTTTTCCGCATGTTTCTTTCAAGACATTATTTACTTCGGCCAATAAATTAGAATCCGAACGTAAGGCACTAAGATCTTCAAAAAGTGTTCCAGCTGTAGTCGCACATGGGGTAACTATCTCTAATCCAAGTTCTTCAGCCATAGCAAAGGTTCGAGCATTGAGAGTCAACTGCAAACGTCGATTGGCTTGTCGAATAATACCTGCGCCACAACTTGTTGCACCTTCTAAAGGAATCAGATTAATGCCCAATGTTTTAGCCACTGGAAATACAGTATCTGCAACTTCTTGAGCACTACTATGTGCAACATTACCTGGATGGTAAGCATAGTTCATTGGCATCAGAAACCACCGTCCACTTCATTGAAAATTGCAATAACCTCGTGATGATTCAAGACTGGAGAATTGAACTGTTTGGGCATCTTTCCAACTCCTGCAGGAGGTGCAACCAATCCTAGTAGACCATTCAACATTTTACCGCCTGTACGTGTGAATCCTAACACCATTCGAGCAGTGACGCCTGAGAACAAATTACCAACTAACCCCAACGGACCTAAGACTTGTCTGTAGATGGTGGTATCATTCACCCTGCCACTCATTTTGACACTCCAAGTATACCACCAAACATACTTTCCATGACGTCCATCTTGAAAAGCACCTTTTTGCAAGACTCTAGTCTTAGTGTCTAACATGAAATCAGCAACTGTTTGGCCCATGATTCCATGACGTGAAATGGAACTTAGATCGGTTTCTGCTTTGATACCAACATCAGATGAAAGTAATTCTAGATTTTCATTTCTAGAAGATTCAGATACTCGAGGATCATTAATTCTAGACCAAGAAGAAAGAACATTCGAAGGGGCAATATATGCCTCATTGTAAGGAACAGTATCAGAAAATGAATCAATCAATACTGGGCTAATCATATCTCGAATCATGTGTACTTTCTTTGCATCGCCATTAGTCATGGTTCCAATTACTGCATCCCTAACCTTAGCGCCATCACGTGTAGCTCCTCTAAACCAAGGCTTGGTTGACGCTCTTCGAATATCAGATAATGTAAGATCAGTTACAAGATCTCTAATCACTTCACCAACAACAATTGGTTCAAGGTTCAAGAAATTAGAACCTGAAACGGTAGAAATTACAGAATCTATTCGAGAAAGACCGGGAAGAATTGGCCTACCATTGGCACAAATCACAGTAGTAGGATCATTAAGAGGTCCTTCTCTGAAAGTCAATGAACCATCTTCTGTAGATTTAATTGACCTAAGTACATCAAGAACGGATGTATTTCCATTGAGAACACAAGCCCACTCATCATGGCCCCTCTCATCGGATTGAGGATCATATCTAAAAACACGAACCTTAACTTGAATTTCAGGAGATTCAATTACAGGTACTACGAATCCATCATCACCATCTGCTGAAGATTCGTCACCACCTGCCATTTCAGCAATTATTGATTCAACTAATTCGGGCTGGAAAGTACCATTTCCATCTACTGCTGCCATATGGGCAAGCACCGATTCAGTCCAAACTGCTGATGGTGAATCATAATCCACATCACAGTCGACTCTATCGACTAAACGAGTACCGCCTAACTCCTCAAATCGCTTATCCCATTCCTTGCCCGATTCACAGAATAATTCGTAACTTGTGTCTCCAAGAGCACAAACAGAGAAATGCATGTTCGAAAGTGAAGGAGCTCCATCTCCATTTGCAGATTGCCACAGTTCCTCTGCATTATCTGGCTGTTCTCCTTCACCCCATGTTGAACAAACAACAAGAACTCTAGTCATTGATGAAAGTGAAGAAAGATCAAAACCATCCATATCATGAACGGTTGAAGCAAGACCAAACGCTTCTGCTCTCTTCCCTATTTTTGCTGCAAGACCTTCTGCATTTCCACTCTGTGAACCAAAGAGAATGTGAAGTGAACGATCCCCATCCATTTCCAAAGAACCAGATGAAGATGAATCCGATGCCACAGGTGCATCTGCAACGGGGGCAGATGTATCTGCTACCGAACCCCCTGATTTAACAAATGATTCAATGGATTCAACCATTGCCTCTTGAAAGGTCCCTGAACCATCGACTGCTGCCATATGAGCCAAGGCTTTCTCTCCCCATTCAGCCGCTGGCTTATCGTAGTCTACATCGCAATCCACTCTTTCGACCAAACGGTTCCCACCTAATTGTTCGAAACGACGATCCCATTCCTTTCCAGATTCACAGAATAATTCGTAACTCGTATCTCCAAGAGCACAAACAGAGAAATTCATCTTGCTAAGAGCAGGGGCACCGTCTGCATTTGCTGCATTCCAAAGGTCTTCTGCGTTGTCAGGTTGTTCACCTTCTCCCCAAGTAGAACAAACAACGAGAACTCTAGTCATTGAACCAAGAGATGAAAGATCAAAACCATCCATATCATGAACTGTTGATTCCAAGCCATATGACTTAGCCAGTTTCCCAAACTTAACTGCTAAATCTTCAGAATTTCCACTCTGAGAGCCAAAGAGAATGTGAAGGCTGCGGTCCCCATCTGATAAGAAAGAAACCACATCAGCAGTCACGACATCACACCCAAGTGCCAACCGGCATATTCATCCACCCAAATGGGATTATTGAACATAGCGGGATAGGCTTGCAGTAATTTAGCCGTTGATATCTAGAAATCCATTCCATCCATCATGCCTTCATTACCCATGCTGACACCCTTGGATGAAATTACATCGTCAATACGAAGAATCATGGTTGCAGTTTCAGTAGCACTCTGTATTGCTTGTTCGACAACACGAACAGGTTCTACCACGTTTGCTTTTTGCATATCCATTACCCCTCCTTCAAACACATTAACACCAAATGTCGAACGGCCTTCTGCATGAGCTTTGCGAACATCAATTATCGTATTGACTGGGTCCAAACCAGCATTCTCTGCAAGAGTTCTAGGAATTACTTCCAGGGCTCCAGCAAATGCCTCTATTGCCATCTGTTCCCTTCCACCTATCCCTTCAGCAAAGGTTCGAAGATCTCGACTAAGAGCTGCCAAAACACTACCTCCTCCTGTTAGAATAGCACCATCCTCGTGGGCAACACTAACTACTCCAATAGCATCATCAAAGGCCCTTCTTATCTCATCAACGACATGATCTGTACCTCCTCGGAGAAGGACACTGACACTCTTTGCTTCATCACAACCAGTTAGGAAAACCATATCTGACTCACCTATTTTTCTCTCTTCGACCTTAGAACAATTACCAAGGTCGTCATCAGATAAATCATCGATATTGGTGACAATTCGACCACCAGTAGCCTTTGAAAGTGCTTCCATATCTGACTTTTTAGCCCTTCGAACAGCAAAAATTCCTGACTTGGCCATATAGTGTTGAGCGAAATCATCAATTCCCTTTTGACAAATTACGACATTAGCTCCAGATGAAAGAATAGTGTCAACTAATCCCTTAAGGTAGCCTTCTTCTTCATCCAAAAATTGTGCAAGCATCGTAGGATCAGTTATCTGAATCTTAGCATCAACTTCGGTTTTCTTAACTTCTATTGCAGAATTAATCAATGCAACCTTTGCACCATTTACAGAACGAGGCATGCCACTATGGACTCTTTCTTTATCTAGAATAATCCCATCAACTAATGTACTATCTTTGATTGATCCGCCTTGTTTCTTTTCTACCTTGACATCATCTAGATCAACAAGAACTTCTCCATCATTTTCAGTGGCCACCTTGATGACAGCTTGAACACAAATCTCTGCAAGGAAAGCCTTGACTGCACCTGCACTCTTCCCAGTCAATGCAGTTTTTGCAACTTCATGAAGCATCTCTTCATCGACATCAATTGAATGAGTATTTAATAATTCAAGACAACGCTCTGCGGCAATCCTAAAACCTTCACAAATAATTGTAGGATGTACATTTTGTTCAATCAAGTCTTCAGACCTCTTCAACAATTCTCCAGCAAGAACTACTGCAGAGGTAGTTCCATCATAACAATGTGCTTCTTGAGTTTTGGCAACTTCAATAATCATCTTAGCCGCAGGATGTTCGATATCCATTTCTTTCAAAATTGTTGCACCATCATTTGTAATAATCACATCACCCATAGAATCTACAAGCATCTTATCCATTCCTTTCGGACCAAGGGTGGTACGAACTGCATCCGCAACGGCCTTTGCTGCTGCAATATTATTGCTTTGAGCAGTGCGACCACGACTTCGTGTTGTTCCTTCTTTAAGAATGAAGATAGGTTGTTGACCGGTTTGTTGCATCGTAAAAGCCCCCTTAGTGCGGGTCGGCCGACTCAGCCAGCCGTCTTAAGACCACGGACGAGTAGATTACAGAGTTAGAGACCCTGCTGATCCAACCATTGTTGCCCATAATGTTCCCATTGCTCCATTGTCCAGCCATCGGGCAAACCACCCACTGGAAGGGGAGGTCCGGCAGATGGCACGGCAACAGGAGTGGGAGAAACAGGTTCCATAATAGGAGCAGGTGCAATAACTGGAGCAGATGCAATCTCAGGAGCAGGAGAAATAGAACGATACTTCTCTTCCAATGAATTCTGGTAATCTGCTAAATTCACTACTTCGTCCTCAATATCGCGTGTACCCATTAAGACTTGGAACAATACTGCAATCAGGCCAATGATTACTACAATTGAAGCTGAAATAGCGGCAATAGAGCCCCATTCAATACCAGAACTTGCTTCCTCATCTACTAGAGAGATACGTACAAAGGTAACAGATTGTGAGAATTCAACAGTATCAAGATCTGCATCAATTTCTAGAGTGAAATTCAGCAACTTAGATGCCTCATCTAAGTTTGACATAGCTAGTTCAGAAGGATCTATCTCAATTTGAATTGTGCGTCTTTGATCAGGACCAAGTTGGAATTCACGATCTAGTTCATTGATTCGAGGATTGAACCCATATGCAGTCATCTCATTTGCATTAAGATCAAGTCTAATCTGTTGATTCATCGTAGGATGGCGATTATGAATTTCAAAGGTCAAAGTTGTGGGAGGGTTCACCTTTTCAATTGTTTGAGGTCCAGGTCCGAGAATATTCACCCATCCTTGAGTCCCCACATCAAAAACAGCAGAACCAGAATCAGAAGGAGTGGTTCCAGTTCCATCATAATCCATCGATGTGGCTGTTAATGTTAGAGTCTGCGAACCAGAAGTTCCCTCTAAGAATGCATAACAGAAAGTAACGTTGTAAGAAGCCCCTGGAGAAATTACAGGAGTTTGAGAAGGGTTCAACACTTGTCCATTGGAGTTCCTTAATTCAACAGAAATCAGTTCGGAACCCCCCGTCTCAATAGTGAATTGATCATCCATATTTCCGATATTCTGAACTTCCCATTGTCCTGTCCTACAAGATTCCCCTGCTGAGAAAGTCTGGCCACTCATATCCAAATCCTCAACAACCACTTCATAGGTTGGTGGCACAGTGAGGCGAATTTGTTGAACTACGCTATATGATGGATCCGTCTGAGATGTTGCTTTAACATCAATCAAATAAACATCAGGAGGTAAACCGAATGGCATTGGAAGAAGAACATAGGTAACTGTATCTCCTCCAAAAGAATCCAAGACTCCTGTCTCAACTGAAGATAAGGATGCTTGCAATCGATAATCAGAAAGAATACTGAGATTATAATTTTCATCAGAATTTCCATTATTCACAAATCCAACCTCTATTTGTTGCGACTGCCCATTAGATGGAACAGTAATATCTGTGGAAAGAGTACTCATTGTCAAATCTGTAACTATTGGAACATCAACATAAATCTTCCAAGTAGATTGAGCAGATGCTGGAGGGACTGCATTTGTTAAAAGAGTGATTTCAACAGTACCAGGTGTAGCCTGAAGAGGAGCAGTAAGTTGTGCGATTACCTCAACAGTTTCTCCTTTTTGTGCAGATATCTGAGTTATCGGTGAACCTGTTGAATCAAACCATTCTAAATCTGAAAGCGACCATAATGTATCATCAAAATACGCTCCAAAACTCCATGATGCGGGCTCATTCCCAGTATTCTGAAGAGTCATAGTAACATTTCCAGTGGAAGAAGGAGGTAATGTCAATGCAGGGTTAGTGACTGTTTTCTGCCTAAAGTTAGCAGAATAGGAAGAATCAACTGTAACATCTAGAACTCTGGCTCCCTTGTTCATCCCGTTAACAGAATCATTGACCCAAACTGACCAACTCAAAGTTTCCACATTAGACCCTGCAGGAATTGAAAGATTAATCCAAAATTCAGAAGTGTTTCCTGGCTCAATAGGCATAACTGTAACAAAGTTATCATGATCCAATGGTTCTGTAGAATCAATTCGGATAGGGAACTGTGACATCCAAGAAGAATTTGAGACAATACTGTATAAACTTGGAGTGATTGTTCTGTAACCATTATTGGTAATTGTACATTGTAAGGAAGGTGGAGACGGATCAGCAGGAATAACAGTGTAAACTCCTCCAAGTGGATCATTACAATCTAAATCAATTGTGTAGTTGTCAACACGTTCTATCCCAAATAACATCAAATCGTCAACATGAATGCCCTGAGTAGCTCCAGAATTATCAGAATCAAACAAGAAGGAAAAGGCATAGTTCTGATTGGGGAAGACATCTGTCATATTCCAAATTACTGGAGTCCACATCCCAGATGTTGCCCCAATATTCGCTTCTGAAAGATTCAGGTACCTTTGTTCAATATTTGTATCTGCTTCGAGACGGACCTCGTCTCCATTACCCATTGTACCCCAAGCCTGAACTCGAGCTTGAATACTAACAAAATCGAATCCTTTGATTTGAATTTTACATATATTTACATTGTATATTGGGGAAAGAACTCCATCTAATTCCCCATATCCTAATCCATGTCCTGGATCATCACAACTTTGTGAACTTGTAAGCCATGCCCACCTCATACGATCGTGCCTGTTACTAATGTATACTCCAGTGTCCTTGGCGATTTGCAAATGCTTACTGCCTTCGGCTGAATTAGATGAAGGAGAAACCATTTGGAATTGACCCTCATCTTTCACCGAATTGTCGTTTCCAACTTCATAACCTGCACCAATCCACATAGGAACATTGGCAGACAAAGCGTTAGGACAATCATAACTACCA
>Ga0208277_1000435_pt1 | contig 24782 bp, 15 predicted proteins | sample ETNtaG_5_FD_185782 | JGI IMG/M metagenome (GOLD analysis project Ga0208277, IMG submission 185782) | Marine microbial and viral communities from oxygen minimum zone, Eastern Pacific Ocean - ETNP201406SV205 (SPAdes) (version 2) | ecosystem: Environmental > Aquatic > Marine > Oceanic ...
CATCTTTCCAAGCCCAATGTTCTGGCCATTCTACCAATGGGTGTGCCTTAGTGACTTGTATACCTAGAATGTTGAATGTGTTTTTCTCATCCCATTCAATGCCCATATCTTTGACTTCAGAAGATGTTGGGAATCGATATTTGGTCTCACCCGTGCTGTTCATAACTGGAACTTGAGGGCCATCTCCTTCAGAGTTTACCAGCATTACTTTCCCATCATGCTCGAGATACATGACAGCATCTGGGTGTTCCATGATTACCCCCTAGGTGTGTTTACTGTTTAATCTTCCAGCAATTTAGCATCACTACTGCTAGGTGCATCAAGAGTTTCAACATCTTTGAGGGCTCTCTCTAAGGCACGCAATCTTCTTTGCATGCCATCTCCTTCGCCTCCAAGAGTGTTTGCTACGGTCATTGCTTGCTTGTGAGCTTTCTGAACTATACCGCCAAACTTTTCCATTTCATTTTTGACATCTCCAAGTACTGACCACACTTCAACGGCCTTTTCTTGTAGTGCTAGTGTTCTGAATCCCATTCGCATGCTATCGATGAAAGCCATCAAGTTAGTTGGGCCGCAAACTGAAATTCTGTGCTTCTGTCTCAATTCTTGAATTAATCCTGGTTGTCTAGCCACTTCTGCATAAAGTCCTTCAGTTGCTAGGAACATAATTGCAAAATCTGTTGTTTCGGGTGGTGAGATGTATTTGCTACGAATATCTTTGGCCTTTCCTTTGATATTAGCCACCAAGGAATTGGTAGATTTTACAATTTTTTCTTTGTCGCCTTCGTTTTGTGCATCGATTAGAATCTCGTAATCTTCTCTAGGAAACTTACAGTCTATTGGAAGCCAGATTGATTTTTCTCCATTACCTGGTAACCTGATTGCAAATTCCACAGTTCCGTTGTAATTAGGATTAGTTTGAACGTTTTTGGAATATTGTGAGTGATCTAGGAAGTCTTCCAGTACCTGTTCAGCCTGTAATTCACCCATCGCCCCTCTAGTGGAAACATTAGCGAGAACTTTTTTCAGACCACCAACATCTGTGGCTAAACTCTTCATCTCCCCTAGGCCTGTTTGCACAGATTGGAGTCTCTCTCCGACCATTTTGAATGATTCAGTTATTCTTTTATCTAGGGTTTCTTGCAATTTTTCATCAACTACAACCCTCATTTCATCAAGTTTCTTTTCGTTAGAAACCTGTAAACTTGCAATGCTGTCTCCTACCTTTGAGAGATGTTTTTGCTGTTCTTGGCCCAATTCCTTTACGACAGTAACAACAGTGGTTTGAATGGTGTCTCGCGTATCTTTATTCATCTCTCGTAATTCACTTCGAACTTGAGCAGAACTATCCTTGTTCATACTCTTTCCAATTAAAAATGCGATTATGATTCCAGTAGCAAAAACAGCGTAGGTTAAAGATTCCATTATGATGCCCCGACTTGTTTTGATAGTCAGGGGTTATTGAACCCATTCATTAATTCCAGTGAATCATTGAAGTAATGGAGCTATCAGCCAATGCCATGCGAGTTGAACAATTGAACGAGGGAATGTGGGCTATGTCCTATCTCGTAGTTTGTGGTGAAAGCAATAAGGCGACTCTAATTGATCCGGTTTGGGATAACCTTGGTGACTACTTGTCACTTCTAGAAGAGCAAGGTTTGGAATTACAATATGCTATGGCGACTCATACCCATGCAGACCATATTACCGGTTGTTTCAAACTAGCGGAAATAACTGGCTGCGACTATGTAATGTGGAATGACACCCCATCTTTGGGTGTTTCAATTTATGTCGATGAAGAGACATCAATTTCTATGGGTGAAATTGATTTCCATTTCCACCATGCTCCTGGTCATACTGGAGATTCAATGATTATCGAATGTGGTGGGTATATTTTCACCGGAGATTTCCTTTTCACTGGAGAAGGAGGTGTGGGCCGTGACGACCTTCCTAGTGGTCGAACTCATATGCATTGGCAAGCTTTGGATGTTCTCGAGAGGTTCTCTGGAGAAGTTCTTGTTTGCACAGGACATGACCCTCCTGAAACAGAAATGCAAAGCCTGGGTTGGAATCGTGAAAATAATTTAGTACTCAAAATGGAAACTTACGAAGAATATTCCAATTGGCAAGAATCAACATCGGCAAATCTAGGTTACGTGTCGAAAATAAAAACTGCATTACCTGCTAACATTTTTGCAGAGATTCCAGATGAGATACCTTGGATTGATTAATTACTCAAGTGGATTTTGCGGGTTTTTCAAAACTCCTTCATGTGCAGATGGTAAGTTGTCCAAGTCTTTGAAAGTCAAGTTCTTGCCAGGTGCGATATCATTGGACAACCTTTCAGCCATTGTACAGCGCACATTCAATTGTATACGACCTCTGTTTCTTGTCAAATCATATGATTGAGGATTTAGTTTGTCGATTGCTTGTACCTCAAATTGTTTTCTAACTGATTTACCATGCCACCATGTGTAGCCCCACTGAAATGTCATCCCAACAGCGGTTGCACAGTACAATACCATCAATACAGTCGCAGAAAATAAAACAGTATTGCCTCCATCTCTCGCCTCTGACATCAAGTCTCTTCCCAATAGGAATAGCAAACCTAGTCCTACAATCGGAGTGAGCATTGAATCCAACCAATCTGCAATCGGAATAATCCTGCCTCTGGCTGGATCGACCAGTACTAGGTTTGATTCCAGTGCAGTTGCAATTATACCGACAATTCCAAGCAATAGGATATAGAATAGACCAGAAAGTACGAATTCAACAATTACTGAATCCAGTCTAAGCGTCCAGTGTATAATAAGCCACGAAAATAGTCCTAAGAATACTACTCTGGGGACTTTATGGAAATGGACAGCAATATTGGAAGCATCTAACACCTTAGCATCGCTACTACAGTGCTCATAACCTGCATCTGGAATATGAATTACTTGTTTACCAAACCATGTTTCTAATAATTTTATCAAATTAATCAAAACTCTTCTACGAATTAGAATAACCTCTAATGCATACAGCACCGGAATACCAAGAATAATTATTGGCAGTGAGATGATTCCGATAATTGGTAAAATGAAAATCATTGGTGTTAGCAGAAAGTGAGTGAGAGAAAGAGGGTATAGGAGGTCAGTTTCATTTAATTTAGCTCTTCCTGGTTTTATTCCTAAACGGCGTGCTTCGTCGTTTAAAACCCCTCTGAATTGTTCAACTTGCATGCCAGAATCAAGAATCTTTTGGATAGTTCCACGGTATGTCCTTTCAGCAGGACCAACTCCTAGAATTACAGTCTGATAGAGTAATTTTGCAGGTAATGCAAGTAGTAAAGGAAGTGCAAGAATACCTATGGCCCACAACAAGTTCTCTACGTCAAGAGATGAGGCCATATTACAGCCAGAAGGCATCTCCCTCAAGAATGTTCATGGAGGGCCTTAGATTGTAACCCCTTTAATGGCCCGAATTGCTGTTACCGACGGCATGGCTCCTGAAGCAGTCGTACGGCTAGAAAAGAGCGGGCATGAAGTAGTCCTTGGTTTCATTGAAAAAGAGGACCTACTATCTGGTGCATTGAATCAATATGATGCTATTATTGTTAGAAGTGCTACAAAACTATCCGCAGAAATAATCGCTGTTAGTAGCAATCTAAGTATCATCGGTAGAGCCGGAGTTGGTGTGGATAATATTGACCTTGAGGCGGCTGGTAAAGCAGGAATAATGGTTGTCAATGCCCCTAACTCATCTACACAATCAGTTGTTGAATTGACAGTCGGCCACCTTCTCTCGTCCTTACGACATATTGCTAAATCAGACCGAGGACTTCGAGAAGGTAAATGGGAGAAAAAGCAGATGAAAGGTACCGAACTTTCAGGGAAATGTCTTGGATTAATCGGTTTTGGAAGAATTGCTCAGGGTGTTGCCAAAGTAGCTCAATCATTAGGTATGGAAATCCATACTTACGATCCTTATCTTCCACCCAAAGTTGCTAAATCTCAAGGTGCCTATTTACATAAGAAAGTCGACACTCTTTTCCAAACCTGCACTCACATTTCTATTCACTGTAATTTGTCTGAAGAAACACATCATTTGGTCAATGAAAGTAGAATGAAAATGATGCCTGGCAAGCAAAGTGGTATCGAATGTGGCAATCATATTGTGAATTGTGCAAGAGGCGGGATTATTGATGAATCTGCTCTACTTGATGCTCTTGAAACTGGCGTGATAACTAGCGCAGCATTGGATGTATTCGAAATCGAGCCAGTTTCTGAAGATAACTTGCTGGTGAAACATGAGAATTTCCACGGAACTCCACACATCGGGGCGGCTACAATGGAAGCACAACGCAGAGTCGGTTTTGATATTGCAGATGCAGTAATTACTGGTTTGAGTGGAAAAAAACCTAGCACTCTAGTAAACGGCAAATATCTCTAATCAACGGCGATCAATTGCAGTTGCATATACTAATCCCAGCTCTATTATGAATAGTAGAAGGATTATTCCCCAACCACCTGATGCATCATAGTTTACCTTAACATTGAATTCATCAATGAAAGTTAATCCCTCCACTTCATCAGGAAGTGGCCAGATGTCATCATCATCATCATCATCATCATTATCATCATCCTCGGCTTCTTCTAATGATCCAATCATTATGTGGAAATCGTCACCGTTAGGAACCCATGTAAACATAGAATCTTCTCCAGATTCAGGTCCACCTGCGAGGAAATCAATCTTGCTTTCACAAGAAACTAATTCACCCTCGCTGTCGCCACCTAATTTTTTTAGCGAATCATATGTTTCAACATCAATAATACCAATCCATACTGCATTGTCGTCCCATGTTACCTCGACGTCAATATCCAACAATGCCCCCGATCCAGGAATATCTGAATATGCTTCCTTTGTTACACCACACATTCCCGCATCAGGTTCGGGAACATTTTCTATTACATTCTCTCCTGAATAACCGATTATTGATGCTAGAAGTAGTAATCCAACAACTCCACTAAGTATGGGTTTGATTGGAGGCATAAATCTCTCAGGAAGAACTTATTCATCAAAGCATGGGTTTCGCGTTATTCAAAAACCTTCGACTATGGAGTAGATGCATGGCGTCGAGGATAATCATCCACTGTGATCTTGATGCTTTCTATGCTTCAGTTGAAACACTGCATCATAATTTAGATCCAGAAATTCCGTTAATTCTTGGTTCCGATCCTAAATCGGGTAAAGGTAGAGGGATTGTTTCAACCTGTAATTATGCTGCTAGGAAATATGGTGTCAGGTCAGCCATGCCAATTAGTGAGGCTTGGAGGAGATGCCCCGGCCCTCCTCATGGAAACGGACATTATCTTAAATCCACAAGAGGTTTGTATTCTCGTGCTAGTCGCAAAGTTATGGCAATACTATCCCAGTCAGCGGATCGTTTTGAGCAAGCCAGTATTGATGAAGCTTATTTGGATGTAACAGAATATTGTGAAGGAGATTGGGACAGAGCACTTGCTTTAACACACCAAATACAATCCAAAATAATGGATGAACTAGGACTATCGACCTCATTTGGTATTGGCCCTACACGTATTTTGGCCAAGATGGGGAGTGAGGAAAACAAACCAGCTGGTATTCATAGAACATTACCTGATGAGATCATGTCCTTTTTTGATGGGCGTTCTGTTAGAGAGGTTCCAGGAATCGGACCTAAAACCGCTACAAGGCTCGCTGAATGGGGGATAACAACCGTTTCAGAAGCTGCAGAAAATGGAGAGATTGCACTTTCAAGATTCACTTCAGAAAGGTTCGCATCATGGATAATGCGAGTTATCGATGGAGAATCTAGTGATGATGTTAGTCCACTTAGAAGTCGGAAATCTGTTGGAAAAGAGTATACTTTCGAAGAAGATCAGACCGATTGTGAAATTGTTTTGGCACAGTTGTCGCTCTTGGTAAACAAAGTGATTCGCCGGGCCAAGGATATGGGAGTTGCAGCAAGGTTAGGTGAAGTGAAAATAAGATACCAAGGGTTTGAAACTCACACCCATGGCCGTTCAATTCCTGTTGCAATGGATGATGAAACTGTATTCATGCGCCTAGCAAACGGCTTGTTTGCAGAAAATGCAGACCTTGAACGACCTATACGCTTGGTCGGTTTCAGGCTTGGTAATTTGGAAATGCCCTCTTCAAGACAATCTACATTAGATTTCGATGAGTAATCATTCCAACTTGTGCATCTGAGTCAATATTGATCTGAATTCACTAAGTTCTTCAGGTATTTCAATCCCCGAAATAGGTGCATTGAGTGATAATCCTGATTCTTTCTTAGTTCTCCAAGTTGCACCGTTAAACTCCTCGATAGCATTAGTCAGTGCTCTTAGTTCACCATCATCTGGAGTACGTCCGGGGAACTCTCTAACATCAACGGCACTTTCTCCATAAAGTGTATCCGAGATGTGGTGTGTGAAGAATGGACATACTGGTGATAAAGCAGCCATTAAATCTCTTACAATTCGATGTATTGTCCACGCAGCATTAGTGTCATCATCATATAATCTAGACTTGGACATCTCCAACCAATGACTAGGTAATACTCCAGTTCCAAAGGTTTTGAGTGCTTGGGTTGCTGTGTAAATATCAAGTTCATTCCAAGCCTTTTCGACCTTTTCCATAGTGTTAGAGAATTCAGCCAAAATCCACCTATCTTCAACAGATAAATCAGCAGGAACGTTGTCTAAGTCTTCAGGATTTTCAAACTGGCTAGCAAATCTTGCAACATTGAATAATTTTGTTAGCACGCCGAAATATTTGGCTTCAATTTCTTCTGGATTTATTTGGAAATCATCACCAACTTGTGCATCACATGCTTTCCAAAGTCGGAAACATTCTGAGCCAATCTTATTCGCCTTGAGTTGAACACTCTTATCTGGACCCTTAACTCTCCATGAACCAGTTCTTCCACCAGCTCCACATTCTAGGACGCTGTCCGCATCAATCCCGTTACCAAGGGATTTGGACATCTTTCTTCCCCAAGGATCCATTCCTAGACCGTCAATCCAAACATGCTTGAAACCTGGTTTATCCAATAGTAGAGCACTTTTCAATAAGGTGTAGTAAAGCCATGTCCTAACGATTTCTTTTCCTTGAGGACGAATCGCTGTTGGGAATGCCTTTTCGAATGTATCCATGTCATTTAGGTAACCTGAAACAAACAGGTTTGAGTTACTTGAATCCATCCAGGTGTCGAATACTTTTTCTTCTCCGATAATATCTCTAAGTTCACCTTTGAGGTCACCATAAGATCCCAAAACTTCTCTAGTTTCTCTGTCCAAAACTTCACTGTTATCGGGTGGCGGTTGACACCATGGTTGAACATACATACCAGATGGTGCACAGATAATTTTTGTACCACCATCTGCATACCAAATCGGGATTTCTGTATGGTACCAGCGCCTCCTACTTATTGGCCAATCAATTGAGATGTTATCCATCCAATCTAGTAGGAATTGCTTATTTCTAGGTGGATGGAATTCTATCTCCTCGGCGAGTTCACTAATTCTTTCTTGCATGTGTGTCTGCCTTACATACCATTCCTTTAACAAAATAATTTCAACAGGGTTCTTTCCTCTTTCTGAAACAGGAACTTCTTGTTCCTTCTCAATAATTTGGTGAATTTTGTCTTCAGATTCTAGGTACTCAATTACGGCTTTGCGGGCTTCTGAAACTTTCATACTAGCAAATGGGCCAGCAATATCTGTCATGCAACCATCAAGGTCAATTGCTTGGAAAGGTGTTAGCCCAAGTTCTCTAAATACTGCTACGTCATTCTGATCTCCGAATGAACAAACCATCAGTATGCCAGATCCAAAATCACTCTTCACAGACGGGTGAGTGGCAATCTCCACACTAATTTCTCGACCTTCTACTGGAATTGGTAACATTGCTTTCTTTCCAATCAAGTGCTGATATCTTTTGTCATCCGGATGAACAACAACTATTCCACATGCACAAATCAATTCCGGGCGAGTAGTCGAAATAATCAGTTCTTCACCATCTTCCGTTTGCCATTTGACATCTACGAGTTTGGTTCTTCTTTGTAGACGCTCAACTTCAGCATCTGCAATTGTAGTTCCTTCCACCGGATCGTAAATATTAGGACGTAAATCTTCAACAATCGCTCCTCTTTTGAATAGTTCAGTGAATATTGTTTGAGTTACCATTCGATAGTTTGGCGCATCAGTTAGATATTCATTAGCGAAATCCATGGATAATCCTACTCTCCGAGCAGTGTTTCGCATTGACTGAGTGAACTCTTCAATAGTTTCTTCACATAACTTTAGAAATTCAGTTCGATCATATGTCTTCATCTTTCTCTTGGTATTTTTCTCAACTGTGAATTCCACATTTATTCCGTTACGGTCAACACCCCACGGGAATTTAACTTCCTTGCCTAGTAATCTTTGTGACCTAGCAATAACATCAATCATACTGTATTGAGCTACAGCACCTATATGCCAAGTTCCACTTGGATAAGGAGGGGGAGTGTCGATTACAAAAATTTCCTTGCCAGAATCTGGATTAAACCCATAGCGCTTAGAATATGCTTCCTCATCAGCATAGTGTTCTTCTTGAATTCTCTTTTCTAGGTCGATTGACCAGCGTTTGTCGTTTAGTCTAGGAGATGGCATGTTGCTCACCGGCCCTGAGTGCGTTATCCTCACAGGTCCGACCCGGCGTCGTGGCATCTACCTTTGAAGTGATTGGAAGGCCAAATATTGAACACTTGATGGGTATGCTTTCAAATGGTCTAGGCCCGACGGGGTACTGGGGGCCACCATGTCGGAAGATAAATCAAAGTCTGGCAAAGACCCGCCTCCACTCAAAAATCGTCTCTCGCGTATCGTTGGCCATGGCCAAGAGAAACTTAGTAGCCGTGTAAAAGATTGGGATGCCCGCAAGACGCTTGATGCTGTTTTAGATGCTCCAAAATCATTGCAACGTGAGTGGCAAAAACATGGTGCTACCGGAATCTTGACTAAGTTCCCGATTTTTATGGTTACAATCTGTTTTATTACTTCCATATTCTTTGCATACCACTCAGGCTTCGTTGACGGAACTTCACTGAAGCCCGGAGACGAACCATCACTCAATGTAAATGGGGATCTAGATGTTTACTTACCTGAAGGCTCTCCTGTCCTTGAGACAATTCAGGAAGTTGAGCAAAATTGGTCGACTAATGTAATGATTATCTACATTGATTCACCTCAGAAGCCAATCGATGATCGTAGGATTCTTCAAGAGATGTCTTATGTTGAGAGTAAATTAAATCCAAGACTTTCCGACCCTACAGACGACGTGATATACGCACTATCACTTTCAACAGTGGTAAAGGAAGTCAACTCGAGTGTTCCTCGGGTTCAAGACGCATTTATTGATGAACTAGTCTCAGAGATTTGCCCTCCAAATGATGACAATTGTATTGGTCAAACCGCTGGTGACCTAGTCAAAGATGTTCTAGATATCGCAGACCCGATTTGGGGAAATTACAGTATTCCCTCACAGACCACTATCGATACAATAGTAAACGAAATGTACGAAGATGATGGCTCTCCTTCACCAGGTCTGGATAAGTTGGCAAGAGATACAGATGATGATGGATTTTTAGATAAAGCAGTAATTATTATTGCTGTTGATGAAACCAAGACTGCCAAAGAAGTAATAGAAAAAACTCAAAAAATCCTTGATAACATTTCTAAGGAGGAACGCCCGTGTGAGTACGATACAAACGGTGAACCTATAGGGGCTGATTTGTGTAATTGGGAAGATCTCGGTATATCCATGACACTAACCGGTCCTGTACCAATCACCAACGCAGTAACAGAATTTTCGTTCAAACTGTTTTGGCAAATCTTCCCCTTAGCGATTGTGTTGGTAGCACTTGGCCTATTCGTTTTCCACTCTGATGTTCTTCAGACTGGATCTTGGAGGCCAGTGCAGGGGTTAAAGGTTGTAGTAATTGCAGGTTTGCCAACACTGTGTTCGGTTTTCTGTACTCTTGGAATAATGGGTTATACGGGTTATGAGGTTACGATGACTGTTATTATCGTAGGCCCGATTCTGTTAGCATTGGGTGTATCATATGGTTTGCACATTACCAATAGGTATGCTGAAGAGACAGGTACTAAGGACGAAAAAATCAGACAATCATTGGCCTCTACTGGCCGAGCTGTTTTCCTCTCTGCAGTTACAACAGTCATTGGATTTATCTCACTAACCTTCACTCCAATGAAGCCAATTGAAACAGTAGGTATTGCTCTTTCTGGCGGTATTATAGTGGTATATATTCTAACTATGGCAATGGTTCCGAATCTTACTTTACTTCTTGATTTGCGTAAACCTAAACATCCACCACTCCCTGTTTTCGAAAAGGTAGTTCAAGTTCCTATCAAGTACTCTAAAGCAGTGATTGCTTTCTTCATGGTATTGATATTTGTATCAGGATTTTGGGGCCAAGAAAACGTCGAAGAGAATATCGATTTGCTGGGTATGGCTCCAGAAAATGAGCCATCAGTTGTTACCATGAAACAGTATTCTAACGACTTCAATGCAGGCCAGGTAGGAATGGTATTGATTCATGGTGATATCTCTGGTGACGCACCAATTACTGAAGCAGAGCCTGTTGAAAAATTGTTAGGCATATCTGATCTAGAAAATGAGTTGAATACAATAGACCAAACTACTGCAGTTAGTATTGTATTCCTGATGAAATCAGTAGGATTCGGTGGGAATTTGAGTGGTACACCATTGTGGAATGTAACAGATAATCCATTGGTCCCTGAGGACTTGAAAGATGCACTCGAACCATACTTGAATCGTAAGTATTCTGAAGATGTTACATTCTGGGAAATTTTAACTGCACCTAGAGCAAATGGTACTGAAAATGAAAATGCTGAAAGATTCTTGCTAAATGTATTCTATTCTAGCCTAACTGATGAAACCCGAGGGTTGTTTATTTCTGATGATTACAGTCGTAATTTGATTTATGTCGATATGCCGTTCGTACCAGTTGCAGAAACAACAGATGCTGTGGCCGCAGTAAATGAATTCACTTCCCGTAATCACAAAGGAAATATCGACTCAGGTGATTTAACAGGAGTTGCTGCAACTGCCATTGCAGTCAATGAAATGATTGTTGGGAGTCAATGGTCATCACTTGGCTTTGCAATTGTTCTTACATTGATGACATTAGCTATTGTTTTCAAAGATATACGGTTTTCAATGTGGACTACAGCCCCGGTTATTGCAACTGTAGCATTGCAATGGTTAGTGATGTGGCAGATGGATGTATCTTTGTCTTTGGTTACTGTAATGATTGGTTCTATTCTTGTGGGTGTTGGAGTTGACTTCTCTATTCACATTGCAAATCGTATTCGTGAATTGGGTGGTGGAATCGAAGCTATTCGAAATTCGACAGTTAGTACAGGAATGTCTCTTTTCGAGGCGGCAACAGTTACAACTCTAGGAATGATAACCGCGTATCAAATTCCTATTCCTGAAATCAAACCGTTCATTACGGTGATAATTATACTGCTGTGGATCGCAGCAGCAAGTGCTCTAATATTGCTACCTGCAATCTTTGTACTTCTTGAGGAATTAGGAATTGGTTCCACCGGTGGTGCCAGTTCGATGGCACGTAAACTTGGATTGGGGCATGTGGCTTCACGTGGTGACATCGATGTAGTCGATGCCACCCTTATTCCTGACCATGGCGACGCATGGTGAACTCTAAGGGATGTAACCCTGACGAGTGTACATGGTGCGATACTGGTTGATGAAGTCCGAGCCCGACGTTTATCCATTTTCACAATTGGTTGAAGATGGCTCAACACATTGGGATGGGGTACGAAACTATCAGGCAAGAAATATGATGCGTGACGATTTAAAACTGGGTGATATAGTTCTATTTTATCACTCGAATACTAAGCCCCCTCACGTGGCTGGAATAGCAAAGGTGAGTCGAGAAGGCTATCCCGATCACACTTCTTGGGATCCTGATAGCAAATATTTCGATGAAAAATCGACACCAGATAATCCTCGGTGGATGATGGTTGATATTGAAGCAGTTATGGAGATGGAAATGGTAAGTTTAGCCGATATCAAGGCGAATCCAGCCCTTGATGCTATGCCATTGGTTCAGAGAGGACAGCGTCTTTCAGTTCAACCAGTTTCAAAGGAACAGTACGAAGAAATCTGTAGGATGGGTGGGGTCAAATGATCCCAGTGTCCTCGAGAGCATCTACAATCGAATATGCAATTCGAGATGTAGTTGTGCCTGCGACAAAGTTAGAGTCTGAAGGCCACAGTATCATCAAATTGAATATCGGCGACCCAATTGCCTATCCTGGATTACCTACTCCTAGGCATATGGTTGAAGCTTACAGTTCTGCATTGCTAGACGGGAATAATGGTTATTCTCCATCATATGGTATACCTGAATTAAGGAAAGCAATTGCTGCTGATGAATCCTCAAAGGGTTGGCCATGTAGTGCCGATGATGTCTATGTTTGCCATGGTGTTACTGAAGCATTGCAGATTATTTTTGCAGCAACACTCGAAGAAGGCAACAAAGTTCTCGCACCCGGGCCCCACTACCCTCCATACATGGCATACCCTCAGATGTATGGTGCCTCGACAATTGAGTATGCATTGAAATCTGATGATGGATGGGCGATTGATTTGGATGATATTGAATCTAAAATGGATGATGATGTTCGATTGTTAGTATTAATCAATCCAAATAATCCAACTGGCAATGTTGCTGGTGCTGATGAAATTCAGAAATTATTGGCGATTACAAAAAAATGGCCAAATTGCATGATTGTCGCTGATGAGATATATGATACTCTTGATTTTAGTGGAAAGCAAGTTTCAGTAGCTTCATTATCAGATGATGTACCAGTATTTTCCTTGAATGGTGTCTCAAAGGTTTACTATGCTCCTGGATGGCGTATTGGCTATCTTGCAATTCATGACCCAACTAATGTGTTAATCGATATCAGAGATGGTATAGAGCGCTTATTGCGCTCAAGATTATGTGCGAGCACTCCTGCTCAAATCGGATATTTGGCTGGCTTGCAGGGAAGTAAGGATTGGATGGAAGCGCACATGTCAAAAGTTCAATCTAGGCGCCAATTATGTCTGGATAGAATCTCCCAGATAGAAGGTCTCGAAGTCGAAGCGCCAGGCGGGGCTTTCTACATGTTCGTCAGACTTACCGATGAAATGTGGTCAAATGACGACAAAGAGTTTGTACTGAAACTACTGCACCAAGAGCATGTTCTAGTTGTCCATGGAAGTGGATTTTCTCCAGAGAAAGGTGCAGGACACATTCGGATCGTATATTTGGCAGATGAAGATACACTGAATACTGCATTTGACCGAATTGATTCATTCTTGCAACGTAACAGAATTGCGAAGAAGTGATGAAGTCTAAGCCGTAGGCTTATCTGATGAGGAGACTGTTACTTGCATGTTTTGCGTGCCTGATGATGGCTCCTTTAGTCAGTGCAGGCTCAATTGAAAACCCCTCTGAATTGTCGATAAATCACGCAATTCCTTTCCTGATTGCTTTCACTACTGCAATTATTCTTTGGAAATGGATGATACCAACTCAACTTTCTGGATTACAAGTTGGTTTTGAGATTGACGATGGACTATACGAAGTTCATAGTTTAACCAAAGGCAGAGGTGGCGTTAAGAGACTTCTTGGACTTAACAATGTTGGATTTGGTATTGCTCTTTACATGATGGCTATGACTGGTGTTCTGTTGCTAATTGCAGAACTTATTTTTGATCCAGAAGTCTACTATTTACCGAATTTATTATTGATGGGTGTATTGGTGTTGATTCCTATTGTGATTTCACCATGGGAGTCATTGAATGGTCAATTAGTTGGACGTAGAGCAGGGGTTGGTAAAACTAAGTTTTTCAGATTGATTTTTAGGAGGTCAGGCACTCTAATCGGTCTGTTCATTGTTTCTATCGGGTCTTACTTGTTACTTCTTCCAGAGATTAGTGATTCTCAGAGACCTTTAGCATTCGCAATTGCAGGGCTAGTTTTCATGGGCCCAACTATACTGGCTTATGGAAGAATTATGGGTGCTTCTTGGAATATGCTGATGATTGGTAAATTCAGAACATGGTTGGGTAGGCCAAATCCTATCGATGCTAAGAAATTAGGTGTCGTTGGCAGAGCATTCGCTTTTATTCTGATACTCTTCTTGTTAACAATGCCACTTACTGCTATCAATGGAATAGTAACAGTTGTTTATGTCATGTTAAATAACCCAGATAATGCTCAAGAAGTGTTGAATTATGGTGGCATATTAGGTCACCAAGTTTACTTGCAGATTCAAGAAAATCCGTTGCTTGCAGAATGGGAAGCTCTCAAGAGTTTACCAGAAGTTCTAGCAGCCTATCTATCCCTTAACATTGCGATTGTTGGTCTTGCATTCATTTTCGAACTTATTCGCAACTTATTCCTTGGAGGTCAATCATTCGGAGGACTGGGTGGTGTTTTATTGGCTACCCCGAGAGAAATTCGCTCTGAAGACAAAGCACAGGCTAGAGTTCTCTACTTCGCATTTGCTGGTTTCAGTGGATATACTGCTCTACTCTTAATTCTGGTTTGTTACAAGGAATTTGGAGATTTAATGCCGTTTATTGAATGGTTCGAATCAAATGGATTTGATGAGAAGAATCGTCTACTAGTAACTTGGATTTTCATAGCAGTAGGTCAGACTATATTCTTAATCACCTGGGTTCTTTCAGTAGCTAAATTCAAGCAACTTAAAAATCTGAAATTTGATTTGAACCCTGACCAGCGTCGAGAAGGAGCTATCTTGAGTGGCGGCGGAAATTGGATGTTCGACATTGTAGACGAAGCAGCCTTAAGAAATGATGTCGATGGTTTAGTTCGTTTCCAACAAAGGTCAATTTCCGAAGATGAAGCGATTGTTAGGATGGCTAAAAGTCGTGCCAGAATGATTGAAATGGCGATTAGAGGTCTATGGCCTTCTGCCATCGAAGAAGGCAAGAAAGTACTTGCTCAGGCAGGTGGAGATAATGATGAAGCCCGAATGATAATTGCGGCTGGGCACATTGCTTGTCGAAGGTTAGATGCGGCAAGAGAAGCCCTTCACAATCTACAGCAACCTGAAGGTTATGATGAGCCAGAATTGATGGCTTTCATTTGCGAGTGGTTTGATCCGTGGAATGGTTCAGTAGATGAGGATGATATTTGGGATTGGGAAAACAATTCTTGTATCGACCATCTTAATGATTTGATGCGAATGATTCGCTCTTGGAGTCCTCAACCTACCGATGGGGCATTGCATAAGGACAATCTAACTATGAATGCTAGACTTTCCCATGTTGCACTTCTTCGTGCTCAGAATCTGCACAAGGAGGCATTGGAGATTTCACTTAGACTTGTTAGAGAATATCCGCTAATGGCTAAACCAAGAATTGCAGCTGCATTATGTTTGGTTGATAAAGGAGAATGGCACAGTGCCCTTAGCGTACTAACTGAATTGGAAGAAACCGATGGGCATGATCCTCGAGTTAGGGCTTTAGCGAATATCCTAGGTCGTCCTAAAACCGTGGATGACGATGATGTTTTAGAAATAGCACTAACTAAGTCTGCAACAAAAAGATCTCGAAGATGGATTGATGATGCTCCAGTTAACCCAATTGCTGCATTAATGTTGAAAAGTGGTGTCGATGAAGCACTAAATGCCAATATTTTGATTGCATCATCAGGTGCTGTTGAAAAGAAGATGACTCCAAGATTCACATCTGGTATAATCACACAAGTAATTAATTGGGGTATTTTGACTCCTCTCTGGCTGATGGCTGGGATTTATGCATCAGGGGTATTAGGGATGCTCGAAGGTTTGGCAATATCCCTTGGTCTAATTTTGGGTCATCAAAATGCAAGAAGGTTCATGAAACAACAATCAAGAGTTATTCGGCATAGGGATCAGAAGGCTATGGTTGCATATGCTAAGAGGATTAAACGTCACAAAATTAAACTCCAAAGAAATGAGATGCCAGTTGGTACTCACCTACTACTTTCGGGTATGCTTCTTACAATCAATGGTATTGTTTACGACATTGGATTCCCTGGATGGATGACTACTCTTATTCCCAAAGATAGCGAAAGGTCAGTTCGTCCTAAGCTCTTACGTAGGGCTAAGGCTATGAAGAGAGAAAGGGATGCTCGTATGCAAAATCTAACACCTGGTTGGTGGCTCAAGAGGCCGAAAGAAGAAGGCTCTGAAATTCCTGCAATGGAGCGTTTAGTTGGTCCTGTTGCATATCGTGGCCGAGAGCAATATATTCAACGTAAATCAGGCCGCGCAGCCAAACCTATGGGTCGTTCTCGTAACTCAAAGGGTATTATGTCAACCGATTTGAAAAGGAAAGGAATACCCCACAACACTATTGTTTCTGAACGTCAATCTAGAGCCACTCGTAGTGGTGGGCCTAGACGTCCGAGTTAATTTTTGAGACGAATTCGATTCAAAAGGGTCAAAGGCCGTATGTCTAACCACGCTCTATGTTAGGCCATAACGGCGCTTGGAATGCAAGTCCAGAAAATTTGAACCACGCTCAAGTTGTTCTTGATGCAGTATCTGCTAGTGGGACATTATATCGTGAAGGTTTAGGGATGATTGCAAGCGAAAATATCGTATCTCCAATGGTTCAGAAGGTAGTAACTAGTGATCTACACGGAAGGTACGCTGAAGGTTTACCTTTCAAAAGATATTACCAAGGCTGTGGAGGATTTGATACGATTGAAGAATTGGGATTAGACTTAGCAAAAAAAGTATTCAATGTTCCATTCGCCAATATACAATCTACTAGTGGTACAGTCTCTAACATTGCAGCATTGAAGGCGTTATCAAAACCCGGTGATTCAATAACTGCGGTTTCAACTGCAGACGGCGGTCACATTTCACATGCTAGGATGGGTGCGGTTGGTCTAAGGGACCTCAATTTGTCTACATACCCTTGGGATGAAGAGAGGATGGAGCCAGATATTGATGCATCTGCCGCTCTGATCAGAGAAGTTGCGCCCAAGGTAGCATTATTCGGGCAATCAGTTTTCCTTTTCCCTACGCCTCTACAAGAATTAGCAGATGCGGCACACGAAGTTGCCTCAACTGTGATGTATGATGGTGCGCATGTTCTTGGACTAATTGCGGGAGGATGTTTCCAAGACCCGCTTCATGAGGGCGCTGATGTAATGACTGGTTCATCCCACAAAACCTTCCCTGGGCCACAAGGCGGTTTCATTTTATCTTCTAGTGAAGACGAAAAATTCCAAAGGAGATTGAATAATGCTGTTTTCCCTGGAACTTGCTCATCATACCATTTACATCATGTGGCAGGAAAAGTCGTAGCATTGGCTGAGTTCCAAGAATACGGTGCTGAATTGTCAAAGAATACGGTGGCTAATGCACAAGCTTTTGCTGCAGCACTTGCATCTGAAGGTTTTGATGTACTTGCTGAATCTAGAGGATATACTGCTTCTCATCAAGTACTTACTAGACATGGGGAACTCGACTCAGGTGCTGGCGCTAAAGCAGCGGATTTACTTGAACAGGCTGGAATTATTACCAACATGAATATGTTGCCAGGTGATACCAAGGCCATGACTCCATCGGGATTACGATTGGGAGTACAGGAACTGACTAGGGTTGGAATGGGTACTGATGAAATGACAGACATTGCTCGATTCTATGCACGTGTTTTACTTGGAAATGAAGATCCGTCTTCAGTAAAGGTTGATGTCAGAGATTTCAAATCCGATTATCAAGTAATTCGTTATTGCTTTAATGAAGAAGAAGCGAATGGATACCCCCTGTGATTTAAATGCCGCTCATCGATGAAGCAGAAACACTACTCGATGTACAACTAATGTCGCATCTTGTGAATAATTTTACTACTCGAAACGGACTTATTATCGATAAGTACGGGAATTCATGGTTTCGTTGGCGAGCAGATGGTTTGGATAGTTGGTGGAGGATGTTTGAAGAAACAATTGATTCACCAATGGGGAGGAAATTGGCCAATTCTGCATGCGATGAAGAAGAATGGTTATTGAATAATGGCTCATTAGATCACACCGGTTTTTTCAGGAAAAAGAAAGCACTGAAATCCTTAGCCCATCGCTGGAAAATCAATGGTTGGGGAACACCTAAAATGAACCCTCCAAGTTTTCGTTCAACTGGATTAAATCCGATATTTGCTGGTATTTTACAGGCAGATATTGAACGAATCAATTCTCAACGCTACCGAATGAGATGGGAAGAGAAGTCTTCAGAGTCTTGTGTTCTGCAACTAGACGAATCAGATTATCCGATTACAGCATCTAAACAATCCGTTGAGTCTTTTGAAACTGGAGAACCATATCTCATTGAAGTTGAAGAAGATTGGAGAATCGATGGTCTAAGTCACCATTTATTGCCATCTGGTTTATTCAATCGTTTACAAGATTCTTGCGCTGGATTGAATGCTAACATTGGTGAAGATGAAAGAGGATCATGGCCAGATGAAAGCGATGGTTTTCTATCCATGGCAATCGCCAGCAAGAATCTGTTTATTGCAGGTGAAGAGATATTTTTGGCTGCGGATGCTGATGGGTGGATGCAAAGTTGTGATGCCTTTTTCTCCCCAATGGGTTTCTCAAAGCCTCAATCTGTAAAATCCATCGATTCCAATGGTGGTATTGAATTGATATATTCTCAAGTTCCAGTGCCTGCAATAACGTTGGGTATGCTAGCAGGTGCATGGATTCGTAGTGAAGGTAGACCCGTAAAAGTGGGACTTTCTCGAGATGAAAATTCACTGATAATCACATTACAAAGTAGATATGAATTAAGTTAACAGTTCGTCAGAATGCCAATATTTAGTCAAATCATTTACCGTGAAGGTTTATGACCAGAACTGTAGTGGAGTTACTTGCATTAGCGTGCGGAGAGTATTAACATGACAGTTTCACACAATCAGATGGCTTATGTCGCTATAGTCTCAACTCTAATTTTTGGTTCACTTTTCGTTGGTGCTACAGGATTCTTCCAGACCAGTGAAACAGCCGGAGATTTCGATGCTGCTGCGGAAGATGATATCATTGGAGATGGCTCAAATTCTGGCCAATCTAAGGATTCCGATGATGATGGTCTCGCAGATGCAGTTGAAGGTCAATATGGTACGGATCCAAACGACCCAGATACTGATGGAGACGGCCTGGGCGATGGTTGGGAAGTTGAAAATGGCCTAAACCCTCTTGATAATGGTGAGTCTGATGATGCCGAGAATGATCCAAGTGAAGCAAATTCTGAAGATGCAGAAGAGCAGGATGAAGACGATTCTTGGCCGGACCCAGATGACGGGCCGAAGGGAGATCCCGATAGAGATGGCCTGATTAACTCGGTCGAAATACTCGAAGGCACAAATCCTCGCCTTGCAGATACTGATGGTGACGGACTTAACGACAAGTGGGAAGTCACATACAAGAAAGAAATCAGCCATCCGTTAGGAAACTACACTCTGTTTGACCCTCTATCGGCGAACTGGGATTGTGTTGAGCTAGATGATGCTATGATTCAGTCGCTCAAAAACCACTTTAACGGGCAAAACGGTGTTGCTAGTTGGGAGTCATTGGCAAATGGCGCAGGACAACATTCCTGCGATCAAGTTTTAGATTCTGATTCTGATTTGTTATTCAATCTTGAAGAGGAAGATTATGGCACAGATCCAACCGAGCCAGACTCTGATGGAGATATGCTAAACGATATTCATGAGATTTCCAATTCTACTATTTCAGTAATGAGGGCAACGGGCCAAAACTGTGGTCTAGACCTTCTTGATCCTATTACTAGGGCTGCACCTTTTGCCCAAGAATCCCTAGAGAACGGACTCGCATGGTTCAAGGAAGATATGGACGGAGATGGTATGCTGAACGGCCCTTCAGACTGGGATACAGACGGTGATGGAATGCCTGATGGTTTTGAATTCTGCTTCGGATTTATCCAAGAACACCCACTTGAAGGTGGCCCAGTTGCAGCTTCACAATTGCTTGATCCTGCTAACAGTTCGGATGGCTATGGTGATTGGGACGAAGACGGAATGAACAATATCGAGGAATATCAAGTTGCGCTTTCATTTGGAGAAGACAAGTTCACATCCCCTTGGCATGCAGATACAGATGAAGATGGAATGCCAGACGGTTGGGAAGCAACTAATGGTCTAGACCCAAGAGATGGTTCTAATGGTGACATAGATTCAGACCGTGACGGATATGACTCTGACGGAGATGGAGCAGTTACATTCTCAACACTTGAAAATGTAGCATTGGTTGTTGCTATCGATGTCGAACTTGATGACTGGGTTAGCGTCAACGAAACTGTTGCTCGTGCTAGAATTACATTATCTGGTGGTAACCAACAAGTTATCCCACTAGTTGCCCCAGTGGAAGGCTACGTATATGCAATAAATGTCGAAGTAGGTGACACAATCGAGAGCAGATTAGATGTCTGGATTGAAATTGTTGAATTGGATGAAATGTTCACCAACCTAATGGAATACAATGCTAGAGATTCTGATGGTGATGGAATCATCGACGGGCGTTCTACAGATCCACTGAACCCTGACACTGATGGTGACGGCTTGAAAGATGGAATCGAAGTTATTGGCTGGGACATACTAGTCGTTAATCGAGGAGTACAGAATGTTCGAGTCACTTCAGATCCTGGATTATGGGATACTGATGAAGATGGACTATCTGATTTCAAGGAGTTCAATGATGTATGTGAAACAGGTTCAAATGCATCAAACGCTGATACCGATGGTGATGGACTTGGCGACCAAGCTGAAGCATTGAATGGGTTCTCTTGGTATGGTGAAGATTATTTCACTAGCCCATGTATGTATGATACTGACAATGACGGTCTGGAAGACGGAGAAGAAGTAATTCTTGGCCAGGATAATTTCCTCACTCATGCCAATAATTCTGATACAGACAACGACGGACTAATGGATGGTTACGAAGTTCTATTCGTGCCACGCCCATATCAAAACCCTACTAATCCTTTGATTAATGATACAGATAGCGACGGTATGCTTGATGGTTGGGAGATGCAAATAGAATCAGTTGAAGATAATACCAAATCTCATTCTCTATGGGTAGCAACCGACCTATGGCTTCCTCCAGGATGTGACTCAATGATTGAGTGTGGTCTAGATTCCGGTGGATATGTTTGGAAGAGTTGGCTCGGCGGATTCATCTTAGAAAAGAAATATGAAATTCATGAAATGAACATGACTAATTTCGCAGTTCCTTCAAATTCTCTTTGCGACTGTAACGGAAGATGGGCACTAGACCCGTCTGAAGGTTCGATGAAGGATGACACTTACGATATTGATAACGACACTTTAGCAAACGGAGCTGAAGCACCAGATAGGTGGGACACAAATCCGGTTGATGACGATACTGATGGAGACTTGTTACCTGATGGTTGGGAAGTTAAGTACTCTGAACAAGCATTAATTCTTGGCTTGGTCGACAATGCTACTACAAGCGCAAATGGTGCTCGTGGAGTTATGGATCCAGCACTGAAAGATTCAGATGCTGATGGTATCGATGATGGAATGGAAGACCCTGATAATGATGGGTTAAACCGCACTGGATTAATTGCCAAGTATTGCCCTTCCTATGAAGACCCACAATCTAGCAATTGTCACATTGACCCAGATACACCAGATGGAAAATCATTCTACGATAATTTAGAGAATTACACTAGCTATGAAGAGTTCATTAATGGAACAAATCCTATTTCTAATGACAGCGATGGTGATGAATGGGATGATGGGCCTGAAGTATTCTATCAAGACCATGATGATGATGGAATGGCTACGGGATGGGAGTATTACTTCAATTTCGATCCATTTGATGGAGTCGATAGAATGACCGACACAGATGGTGATGGTCACGTTAACTATTGTGAATACAAGTGGGATACAAACCCTCGAGATATCAACAGTTTCCCAGGTCAAGGCCAACTATGTAATGCGTTTGAGGAGTAGTGCAGATGAGGCATCTGACGAAGTCTAGCATCATGTTGGTTTCGATATTGCTTCTATCCACTTGTTTGAATACGGGCAGTTCGCAACCTACCAATCTCTCAGGAGATCTGTCTAGTACTTTGGACAACGGTGAATGGGTAAATGAAACTCTTGTTGTAAACGGTTCCACTACATTGGACCCACAAAACGCTAACTGGATTCTGTATGATTTAGACGATCTTTATGGGGAATGGAGTGTTCTTCGTAGTGGAGAGTTCTTCAGTGAAGTTACTCCAATAGAGCTAGGTGTTTGGAATTGGTCGATAACAATAGATGTTCAAGGGTTAGAATGTACCTGTTGGCTAGAAGTGAGTCAACCAGATGGACTACAAAGAGCCATTTTAAATCGAATTGTTTTCATTGGCGATGGACCTCATGACCCTATCTTATCCCCCAAGCACGATTCATCAATAGTTCTTGATGAGCCAGTATTAATCTCAACATTGGGATTACTTGCGGATGGACATATAGATGAATCTAAAATTATTTTATCATGGTGTCATGCACCAAATGGTGCCTGTGATGGCGAACTCCTAACTGAGGAGATAAATGTCACATGGAGCCTACAAAATGGTGAAAATATAGGATCATTCCTAATCGATGCTAATGAATTAGGTCTGTACGATGGAACTTGGGAATTGACATATGTAATGCAAGATCGTTTTCTGCGAACATCTCCTCATGTATCTGTGAGGGTTTTTGTTGATCAGACTAATCCTGAGTCTATTCTAATATGCCCTAGTAATGCGTCCGAAGGTGATACAATAATCATTGATGGAAGTGACTCCAGCGACGGTGTATGGAGTTCTAATTTGCAAGCAGTTTGGTATATTAGTCAACCAGATGGCTCAATGAGCGTTGCTGAGCAATCAGAAACTAATGGTTTAGTAATGACATTAAATCCGACTCAGTCTGGTAATTATTCAATCCAACTAGATGTAGTGGATATGGTAGGTAGAATGTCCACTTCTCAAGTCACAATTGAAATAGAAAATATTGCTCCTGTATTGGAGTTATCAATCGATGGAGTTGAAAACACTAGTCCTAATTCATTACAATTAGAAGAAGAAGAAGTTGTAATTGTTTCTGCTATAACACAAGAAACTGGAAGTGATCAAGAATCACTAGTATACGAGTGGTACATCAATGATCAATTTATTTCAAACGATGAAATGTTAGAGATTTCCAATTTAGGTGTTGGTACTCATGAATTACGATTGGTAATAACTGATGATAATGGTGCAACTGATAGTCATGAGATGGACCTAATCGTTAGTGCTACTTCTGTAGCCGAAGAAAAAAATATCAATGTGCTAGCAATTTTGCTAATCATTGTAATTCTGATTGGAGTCGTCCTTTTCACTAAGAGGATGAGGTTAAGCGAAAATGAATCTTCACCAATGCCTAAATGGAACCAATCTCCAAAACCAGAAACCTCAGATGATGAAGATTCTGACCTTTCAGTTTCTCAACTGTGGAATGACTCTGATGCCTCCATAGGAGGCAAGGACTGAAATCTCAGTCCTTACACCGCCTAAACATGTGGGATGATTCACTACAGGCTGTGGGCGATGAGCCTGCTTCGATTGGGAATGATGAATTTCGTGCAAGGCAAGCACGACTATTCTCTCAACTTCGTCCAAACGATCTTCTAATTATTACTGCCCCTCATGAGTCTACAAGATCAAATGATGTTCACTACCCTTACAGAACTAGCAGCGAAATGATGTATCTCTGTGGTTGGGAAGACCCTGAGGCTGTATTCTGTGCATTCAATGACGAGGGCGAATGGAAATCATTGTTATTTGTACAACCAAAGGATGTATTGAAAGAGATTTGGGAAGGCCGTAGGCCTGGTGTTGAAGGAGCTGTCAAAGATTGGCCAATCGATATTGCTTATCCTCACAATGAATTAGAGGATAAGTTGTCACAGTTACTCGTGAAATGTTCTAGAGTTTTTGTGAAAATGGGCGTCGATGCAGATGTTGATTCGTTGGTTGAACACGAGATGAAACGTAACACTCGTGCAAGGCAAAAATTTGGAACTGGTCCAGTAAGCATTGTTGATCCTTCAGCCCATATTAATGAGCTACGACTAAGGAAATCTGATAGCGAGATTGCAATCATGAGACATTCTGCAAAGATAGCCAGTCAAGCCCACATCCAAGCAATGGCTAATACCAAACCAGGAGTGGGCGAGTGGCAATTAGAAGGAATTATTGAAGGCGTGTTCAAATATTGCCGCAGCTCTGGAATAGCCTACCCTTGTATTATTGGAAGTGGAGATAATGCTACAGTTTTGCACTACACTGTTAATGATGACACTTGTGAAGACGGTGAAGTTTTACTGATTGATGCAGGTTGTGAATACAACGGTTATGCATCAGATATTACTCGTTCATGGCCAGTCAATGGCAAGTTCAGTGAAGCACAAGCTGAGATTTATCAGATAGTTCTAGATTCGCAACTCGCAGCAATAGATGAATGCCGAGTTGGTAATTCTTATGATGCTCCTCACGAAGCCGCTAGAAGAGTTCTTGCTGAAGGCCTAATCAAACTTGGAGTAATAACGCAGGATCTTGATAAGGCATTATCTAGCGATG
>Ga0208277_1000436_pt1 | contig 24780 bp, 22 predicted proteins | sample ETNtaG_5_FD_185782 | JGI IMG/M metagenome (GOLD analysis project Ga0208277, IMG submission 185782) | Marine microbial and viral communities from oxygen minimum zone, Eastern Pacific Ocean - ETNP201406SV205 (SPAdes) (version 2) | ecosystem: Environmental > Aquatic > Marine > Oceanic ...
TATTTCTAGCTCTTATTGATAATTATATTAAATTCTTTGTTCGATTAAACAATATTCAAGAAACTGTAATTATTGAAAATTTTCTTACAATTGATTTAACCTACAATACGGGTATTGCTTTCGGTCTTTTAAGTGACAAAACAAACATAACTTTTTTTGTTTCTTTAGTAGTTCTTGTATGGTTAATTACACAATTCAATAATGTAGATAACAATTCTATGGAGTTTTATTCTCTTGTTTTGATTCTTGGTGGAGCTATAGGGAACTTAGGGGAGAGAGCTTATAATATAATTACTTTAAATGATGGTAAAGTTACAGATTTCATTGAACTTTTATTTATACCCAGTTTTAATTTTGCAGATTCATACATAACAATTGGCATATGTTTTTTGATTATTTCGGAGTTGAAAAATAAATAATATTGAAATTAAATTTCAGAATCAAAACTTTATAGTTTTTAATAAGCCGAATGGTTTATTAACACACCCAAATAGCAAATCCCAAGAGGAAACTCTAAGGGATTATTTAATTAAAATTAAACCAAAATTATCAGACTGGGGAGAAGATTTTAGAGAAGGAATAGTACATAGGCTAGATAGGGTAACCTCAGGATTAATAGTTTGTGCTTTAGATGAAGAAACTTTTATTTCATTAAAAAAACAATTTAAAGATAGAAAAGTAAATAAAAAATATTTAGCAATAATTGAAGGTCATCTTGCATCTGAAACTGGAAAAATAGAGTTACCTTTGAAGAGGTCTGAATCAAATAGGTCTAAAAGAGCTGTTGTTAAGAATGGAAAACTTTCAATTTCAGAATATGAAGTCATTAGGACAACAAATAAACATTCACTTGTCTTAATTAATTTAGTTACTGGACGGAACCATCAAGTTAGAGTTCAAATGGAATATTTAAAAACACCTGTAGTTAATGACACATTATATGGAGCTAAGCCTAATAAATTAATTACATCTGCTGAAATTTGTTTACATTCCCACATCTTAAATTTCAATTTATTTGATGAAGAATTTACTTTCGAATCATCCCCACCAGATTTTTTTAATAAAGTTCTGGAAGTGTAAATTTATTAAAAAACATTTACAATATATCTATGAGTAAATCGTTCGTACATTTACATGCACATACTGAGTATTCAATGCTTGATGGTGCAGCAAAAATTGATACATATCTTAATAAAGTTAAAGAGTTGGAACAGCCAGGGGCAGCTATTACTGATCATGGAAATCTTTACGGAGCATTAGAGTTTTACCATTCAGCAATAAAGAAAAAATTGATACCAATTATTGGATATGAGGCCTATGTAATTAATGACTCAAGACTTGAAAGGCCTGATCGAGAAAACAATAAGAGATATCATTTAACACTTTTGGCTGAAAATACAACTGGCTATTGGAATTTAGTAAATATGGCAAGTAGAGCATTTACAGAAGGGTATTACTACAAGCCAAGAGTTGATTATGAACTGCTAAAAGAACATAGTGAAGGAATAATTGCTTTGTCAGGTTGTCTTGGTGGTGAAATTGCTCAATTTCTAGCACCAGATGGTTCAATAGAAGAAGGTAATAAAGAAGGGGAAAGGAGTTACACTAAAGCTCTCGAAAAAGCTAAATTTTATCAGTCAATATTTGGAAAGGAAAACTTTTATATTGAACTACATAATCATGGGATAGAACAACAGAAAATAATTTTACCTGATCTATTAAAAATCTCAGAAGAGATAGATGCTCCTTTAGTAGCTACTAATGATTCGCATTATGTTAATAAAGACGATAGTTCAGCTCATGATGCATTGCTTTGTGTCCAAACAAATGCAACTTTGAATGACGAAACAAGGTTTAAATTTGATGGGTCTGGATATCATGTTAAATCTTCAGAAGAAATGAGAAAAATATTTCCTGATAGTAAATTTCCAAAAGCTTGTGATAATACTCTTGAAATTACAGAACGTATTGAATATAGTTTTAATTCCCCAAAATACTATCTTCCTGCTTTTCCTTTACCTGATGAAAATATAACTGTGGAGGAATATTTAAATGAAAAAGTATATGATGGCGCAAACGCAGTCTATCCTGACTTAACAAACGAAATTAAGCAACGTATAGATTACGAATTAGAAGTTATAAATTCAATGGGTTTTGCATCTTACTTTTTAATAGTTGGTGATCTTATGCACTATGCAAAAGAAAATGGAATAAGGACAGGAGCTGGAAGAGGTTCAGCTGCCGGATCAATCGTTGCTTACTGTCTAGGTATAACCGGCATAGAGCCCTTAAAGTACGGACTACTATTTGAGCGATTTTTAAATACTGGTAGAAAAGAATTGCCAGATATAGATATGGACTTTGATGAAAGATATAGAACTGATGTGATTGATTATGTAATAAATAAATATGGTGAAGACAAAGTTGCTCATATTATTACATTTGCAACTATCAAAGCAAAACAAGCAATTAGAGATTCAGCAAGAGTTTTAGGTTTACCATTCTCTTCAGGAGACAAGGTAGCAAAGATGATGCCTCCTATGATACTTGGTAATACAGCGACAATTTCAGAGTGCTTGAAGCTAGATGAGGATAACAAGAGTGGCTATAGTAAAGAATTTTATTCAGCATCTTCAGAACTAAGGGAACAATATAAAAAAGATGATGAAGTTAAGCAGATAATAAATATAGCACTTGGATTAGAGGGGCTAAGGAGACAAGATGGCATACATGCAGCAGCAGTTGTTATTTCACCAGACACTATAACTAAATATTTACCAGTTCAGCAAAAAGGCAAAGATGCTGAATTAGTTACACAATTTGAAATGCATACAGTTGAACAACTAGGTCTGTTAAAAATGGATTTTTTAGGGTTAAGGAATCTATCAATTATAGATAGAACTATAAAATTGATTGCTAATGAAAAAATAGACATAGACAATATTCCTTTAGATGACAGTAAAACCTACGAACTGCTTGCTGAGGGAAAAATGACTGGTGTATTCCAATTAGAAAGTAGAGTTGCTCAATCAACTTCTAGAAGTCTAAAAACTAAAACTTTTGAAGACATTGTTGCCTTAGTTGCCTTAATTAGACCAGGACCTCTCGGCGCAGGTATGCATAATGAATTTACAGATAGAGCTACAGGTAGAAAAGATATTGAATATTTACATAAAGACCTTGAAGAAATATTATCAGAAACTTATGGGGTAATTTTATATCAAGAACAGGTCATGCAGATTGCTCAGAAAATTTCAGGTTTCGAGCTAAATGAAGCTGACGAGTTAAGAAAAGCTATGGGTAAAAAGATTCCAAAAGTAATGGAAAAACAGAGAGATAAATTTAAAGATGGTGCTATTAAGAATGGCTATTCGGAACAATTTGCTATTGAGCTTTTTGATCAGATAGCTTATTTTGCTGGTTATGGTTTTAATAAAAGTCATTCTGTTCCTTATGCTCTTCTTGCATACCAAACAGCTTATTTAAAGGCTAATTATCCAGCTGAATATTTAGCAGCTTGCTTAACAGCAGTTAAAAGAGATAAGGATAGAACTGCAATATTCCTTTCTGAAGCTAGAGATTTAGGTGTTAAGGTTTCAACACCAGATATTAATGAAAGCTTAGAAGACTTTTCAGTCAGTGATAATGAAATAATCTTTGGTATTTCAGCTATAAGAAACGTAGGTGATATAACAGCTGAAAAAATAATCAATGAAAGAGAAAATGGAAAATTTGAATCTATAGAGGAATTTCTATCACGTATTGATTCAAGATCTCTAAATAAAAGAGGCATAGAAGCAATGGTTCAAGGAGGTGCTTTTGATAAGTTTGGATATCCACGAAGGGGAGTTTTTGAGTCAATAGTTAACCTAATAGAAGATGCAAAAGATATTAAAAAAAATGGTCAGAGCTCGCAGACCTCTCTTTTTGAAGTAGAGGATGGTGAAAATAAAACAGAAATACCAAACATAGAGTGGGATAAAAAGGAATTATTAGATAGGGAAAGAGAAATGTTAGGTTTTTTTGTAAGCGAGGACCCACTACAAGGATATGGAGAAGTGCTTAGATCAGATTCTTCTCATTCAATTGTTGAGCTTCTAGATTATTCAGATGATGAGGAAGTAAATGTTGTCATTGCTGGATTAGTTTCAAATGTTCAAAAAAGAGTATCTAGAAGAGGTAATCCATGGATTCAGTTAGACCTTCAAGAAATTACAGGTTCAGTGGGAGTTTTGTTGTTTAACAAATTAGTAGATAAATATAATTCCACTTTAGATGGGGAAGCTTATATAAAAGTAACAGGTACATATGTAGGAGGTTCCGAAAATATTATAAGAGCTAGAGATATAGAGATCGTAGAACCTTCGAAAATGATAATAGATCAAGATTCTAGCCCGTTAAGAATATCTGTATCAGAAGAAATACTTGATAAAAATAATTTAATGTTGCTAAAGGAATTATTCCAAAGACATCCTGGTACCTCAAAAGTTGAGTTAGAAGTTAGTTCCTCAGAAGGTTCTAAGTTATTAGAACTAAAATCAATAAAAATTAAAAAAACTACAGAATTACGTAATGAAATAAATACTTTACTTTCAAACTAATTAAGATTTGATTATGACATTTAATATAACTGATTTTCAAGATCGATTTAAAAAGAGAGCAGAAGCTGTAAAAAATAGATCTGTCCCACCAGTTGGAGGAGATGAAAGATTAGCGTTCATAAAGCAAGCTGAAGAAGATTATCAAGATTATATGATTATTTCTGAATCAGAATTTGAAATTATTGATGGTTATTTAGTTTTTAAATATAAGTTAGATTCTTAACTTAAATTTTCTCCCATTGGAAAAATTTTATTTATAACTTCAGCACAAGCGTTAGCTATTTCCATATGCTCTTTTTGTGTTCCGTTTGCAGCTCGAAGTTGAATATAATGTATCCAACTTCTTAAGGTACCATTCATATACAATCTACTAACTGTATTTCCTTCTGGCAGGACAGACCTTGCTTGTTCTTTTGCAATTCCTGACTCTATTGCCCAATTATATGCTTTTGTGGCTGTTTCAATAACTTCATTTTGTTTAGTTACCCATTCGTCTGCAATCACAGAATTATCAGTTTCAATTGAGTTTTGTCTGTTTTTAGGATCTTGCATTCTTGCTTCTCTTGTTACAAATTCTAAATCTTTTACTGGGTTTGCGTATCTTTGACTGAATTCTTGAAAACTAAAAGACCTATGTCTTAACATTTGCCTTGCTATGTCTCTTGTTGTTTCTATTTCTAAACAGGCACTTACCATTTCCAAAGGGGACCAGTGTGCATTTTTTATTAAATAACTTATTAGTTTTTCACTTGTTTCTGTGTTTAATTGATTAGATGGATTTGAAACGCGGGCACAAAATGCAACTAATTCTTGTGCATCCTCAATACCTTCACTATTTACGTCTTCAGTTGGTTTCGAATAACTTATTAATTTAACTTTCATTTATGTAACTATATTAAAATAAAAAAAATATGTTTTTATTAAGAGTTATAGTTTTTTTTATACTTGTATCTTTAGTCTTAATTCTTGGGTATCCATTGATAATTGTCTATGATTTAGCAAATGGTGGAGATGGTTTTGGATTATGCCAAAATATTGTAACATGCTCGATTCCTATAAGTGAAGGCCCTAGGCTGCTAGTTTTCCTTATAGTTGCATTCTTTTTCTTAGTATTCCTATTACGAATGATTATGAAATATATGAACAGCCTTCAAGAAAATAATTCTATTCTTTAATTACATAATAAATTGAACAGAGTAGAACGCCTACGCCTAGCCAATTTGTTGTATTTAGAATTTCTTCAACATAAAAAACACCAATTAATAATGCAAATACTCCCTCAAGGCCAAACAGTAAAGATGCAGTAGATGCATTTACAAACTTTTGACCAAATAGTTGAAGGTAAAAGGCACAAAAATTAACAAGGAAACCAAGAAATAAAATTGGATATAGGAAATCTAAACTTACTGTTATTTCATTAAAATTTAAAAAAGGTATACATAGCAACCCACCAACCAAAGATTGTATAAACATAAGTTGTGAAATATTTTTACCTTGGATATATCTTTCAACCATTACTATGTGAAGCGCATATCCAGAAGCACAAATTAAAGTAAAAAGATTACCAAATAGCTGATCTAAGCTATTTATAGCAATTAAGAATATTCCTAGAAATCCAAATGTTGATCCAATATAGTTTTTTCTTTCTATTGTTGTCTTGTTAATAAATTTTGAAAATATTGGGGTAAGTACAATATAGAAACCTGTAACAATCCCAGAATTTATTGTAGAAGTTGTAAGTAATCCCTGTGTTTGAGTTATATAACCAATCCACAAAAAAAGTCCCATTAATATTCCAGGTTTCATGTATTCTTTTGATGGAATTCCACCAGAAAAAAGAAACAAAATAGATGCAATGAGATATCTTAGAAATACAACAGTTGTTGGGGATAGGTTATCAAGCAAGTTTTTTACGATAATAAATGTAGATCCAAACAATAAAGCTGCAAGGATCAAGGCGTTAACTGCTATAACTTTTTTATTCTTAAACATCTGAATAAGTGAACATTAATATATTGTATAAAATAATTATATGAAAAAACAACTTAAGGTAAAAGAGATTCAGAAGATATTAGATAAAAAATATCCAAATCCACCAGTCCCATTAAATCATAAAGATCCATATACACTTTTAATTGCTGTTTTACTATCTGCACGATGTACAGATAAAAAAGTAAATGAGGTAACTCCTAATTTATTTAAATTGGCAGATAATCCTCAAGATATGGCAAAAAAAAGTGTAAATAAGGTTCGTAAAATTGTTAAACCTTGCGGGTTATCACCTCAAAAATCAAAAGCAATAGTAGGACTATCAAAAATACTTGTTGAAAAGTACGAATCAGTAGTTCCTGATAATTTTGAACAGCTAGAGGAATTACCAGGTGTTGGACATAAAACAGCTTCAGTTGTTATGAGCCAAGCCTTTGGCGTTCCAGCATTCCCAGTTGATACACATATTCACCGTTTAGCTTGGAGATGGGCATTGTCGACAAGAAAAAGCGTTGAAAGAACTGAAAAAGATTTAAAACGTTTATTTCCTGAAAAATCTTGGAATAAACTACATTTACAGATGATATATTTTGGACGTGAATATTGTCCAGCTGTATCACATAAAAAAGATTTATGTCCTATTTGTAGTAAATATGGACGTAAGGGGATTAAATAATATGGATGTAAATTTAGCTATAGCATTTATATTTGGTGCTCTTTCTTTTTTCTCCCCATGCGTTCTTCCTTTAGTTCCGGGCTACTTAGCAATATTTTCAGCCATAGAAAAAAATATTAAAACACGTTTAATTGGATCAATACAATTTACTTTTGGTTTTACGTTAGTGTTTGTTTCTTTAGCTGCAATAGCTACTAATATTGGTTCATTTTTTTCTCGTAATTCACAATCCTTATCGATGATTAGCGGTTTAATTATAATTATTTTTGGCCTAATACTTTTCTTTCCAAATTTAAATCTAAAATATTTCTACAGTGCAAACTTTATAGATTTAAGTAAATTCAAAAATTTTAAAAATTTTATTTTAGGTTTAACTTTTGCTTTTGGCTTTACCCCATGTATTGGTCCAGTTCTAGGAGCTTTGCTTACCTTATCATCAAGTAGACAAACAGTATCTGAAGGTATATTTTTATTATTTTCTTATTCATTAGGATTAGCTATCCCGTTCATATTAATGCCTATACTTTCTACAAAAATTAACCTTAAAGGAAGATTTTTTGTCACATCACAGAAATATTCAAATAAAATATCTGGAAGTATTTTGATTATTATAGGTTTTTTAATATTTTCTGACAGGATGTATCTTCTTGCTTCATTGTTCCAGGACATATTTATTTATTTAAAACTTGATTGGTTAAGTACAATATAAGAATGCAATATATAAAACTTGATAAAGTCTTAACTTTTAAAGGAGAAGATGCAGTTTCATTTTTAGATTCACTAATTTCTAATGAATTTGTTGAAGGAAAAATTATTCCATCTTTTCTACTTTTCCCTGATGGAAAGATAAATTTTTGGTTTTTAACAGAACATAAAGGTGAAGTTGTAAATATATATCAAAACAATGAAGAATTATTAAAGATAAAAGAAACATTTGAAAAATACAAAATAAGAATTAAATGCGAAATAGAAATAAAAGATTTAGACCTTCATTTAAAAATTAATACAGATACATTTGAATCAGAATTCGAGAAAAACTTTAAAGGTGAAGATTTGCTTACTTGGAATGAGATTGCTTTAAATACTGAACTTCCAACATTAGAAACAATAGAAAATGGATTACTGCCTAATGAAACAAAATGGCTTTTAACTTTTCTTAATTTTGAAAAAGGTTGCTTCCTTGGACAAGAACCAGTTTCGAGAGTAAATTTTAGAGGACGTCCAAGACGTAAATTGATAACAAATGAAGCCGGTGTTCAAGAATTTATTAAAATATAATTAACTTATAAACTAAAAATCGCGCCTTTATCGTATCGTTCTAATGCAAACTGAACAATTGGTCCTACTGTTAAAACCATTACCACCGTTCCATAACCGTATGAACCGCCAAGTAATACACCAATTATGAATGCTGTAAAGTCAATTGTAATTCTTGTAGTCCTAATACTTGGACCCATTTTTGCAATACCTGTCATGATTCCATCTCTTGGGCCTGGACCAAGTCCTGAACCTATGTATATTCCAACACCCATAGCAAAAATAAAAGTCCCAAAATACAGATATAAATGTCTAAGCCAAAACAATTCAGGACTTGGTAAGAAGTGCATGGTTAAATCAATGACATTGCCGATTGTAAGTATATTAATTATTGTTCCAATAAAAGGTTTTTGTTTTAAAGGTATCCAACCAAGTAGAAGAATAAATCCTGTAATGACTCCAGCAAATCCAATCTTAACATTTATAAGCTGACTAAAACCATCGTGAAAAACATCCCAAGAATTTAATCCCAAATTAGCTTCGATGGTAAAGGCAAGTCCAAAACCACATAAAAACAACCCAAACATTAATTGAGGCAACCTCGCTAATATTTTTTTATTCATTGTTTACAAATATTTCTTCCAAAACTTTTATGTTCTCTGGACATAATTCATAAATAGATTGAAATCTAATAATTGGAATTATTCTGTTTTCCTTTTGTACATCTAGCCCATTTTGAAAAAGTATCTTTTGAATTGAAAATAATGATGCTTTTTCATCGATCCAATTATTTGCTTCACTACAAACTGATTTACCAATTTCAATTACTATTTCATCACTTAAGATTTTAAGAGTTTTATCAGCATCAGCTATACGCAATTGTTGGATATAGTAATCGCCAAAATCTTCAGTATTAGTAACCGAGTAAATTATTATTCCGGTCACAAAAACAATAAATATTAAAATTCCAATTTTTGATATGTTATTCACTACTTCATTATTAACTTGATGAGTAATTAAAGCTAATTAAAAATAAAAGTACCCGGAGGGGGAGTCGAACCCCCACATCCGAAGATACTGGATTTTGAATCCAGCGCGTCTGCCAATTCCGCCATCCGGGCTTACTTAAAGATTATATTTGATATATCCAAAAATGAGAGAATTTATTTTTTAAGTTTACAATGGTTTAATGGTTATTCTTATTGATGGATTTAGTGTTGCTTTTAGAGCTTTTTATGCATTACCAGAAACTTTAATTACATCTCAAGGAACTCCTACAAATCTTATTCATGGATTTCTTTCAATGATTAATAAAGTTATAAATGAATACAAATCAGAACAAATGATTGTTACATGGGATTTGCCTGGAAAAACTTTTAGAAATGATATATACAAAGAATATAAAGCAAATAGGTCTCCAGCACCCGATAATTTTAAGGTACAGATACCTCTTTTACATGATTTATTAGATTCTTTTAATATTCCACAAGTTTCGGAAGCAGGCTACGAAGCTGATGATGTCCTTGGGTCTTTAGCTAAAAAATATAATGAAAAAGGTGAAGAAGTATTAATCGTTACGGGAGATAGAGACACTTTTCAATTAATTTCAAAAAAAACAAAGATACTGTATACAAAAAGAGGAATATCTGAAATAGATATAGTTGATGAAAAATTTTTTAATAATAAATTTGGCTTTAAAACAGATCAATATGTTGAATACTTAGCGTTAAAAGGTGATCCTTCAGATAATATTCCTGGTTTAGCTGGTGTAGGAGAAAAAACAGCGACAGCGTTGTTAAAAGAATATAAAACAATAGATGGAATTTATAAAAATTTAAATGACTTAACACCTAAAATAAGAAATTCATTTGAAGAAAATAAAGAACTTTTAAAAACCAGCAAAGAGCTTGCAACTATTAGAACAGATTTAAAAATAAAACTACCGAGTGTAAAATTAAAAGATACAGCATATTTTTCTGATGAACTTTTAGAAGCTTCTCAAGATAAAGTAAGAGAACTAGAATTAAATAAATACATTACATCATCATCAAATAGTGAAAAAGTTGATAATAGTACAAATGAAGAATCTGAAGATTTAAAAAGTTATGAAAAATTATCAGGTAATCAGATAGTTTTTTATTATGAAGATGAAATTTATTTTGTAAATTCAAAAAATTACGGTAAATATATAGGTAAATTATCAGAATTAGATAAATTTATATCTTTGAACTCACAAAAACTCATAAACTCGACTACAGAAGAAATAAAAAATATAAAATTCTACGCATATGACTGTATGCTTTTTTTAAAAGATCCAAGCATTAGACCTGATAACTTATTGTCAATTTCAAAACATCTTGATAGAACTAGTAAAATTACAAATAAATCAGAAGTAGCTGACTATTTAAAGTTTTTTAATATACATTACTTATTTATAACTAAAGATGTAGAAGCATTTAAAAAAGAGAAGAAACTTTTTAGAATTTATGAAGATTTAGATTTTCCTCTTTTAGCAATATTGGATTCTATGAATAAAAAAGGAGTGAAGCTATCTAAAAGCAAGATTGAGATATTGTCTAAAGAAATTAATTGCGAGTTGGACTTATTTGATAAAGAAATAAAGAAGATTACAAACAAAGATTTTAATTTAAATTCACCTAAACAATTGTCTGAAATTTTATATGTTGATATGAAATATCCAATAATTAAAAAAACACCAAAAGGGGCTCCTTCAACTGATGCTTCAGTTTTAGAAGAATTATCAAAATCTCACGAACTACCAAAACTAATTCTGAAATATAGAGAGTATGAAAAACTTAGATCAACTTATATTGAAGGATTGAAAAATGAAATAATAAAAAACAGAGTTCATACATCTTATAATCTGTTCGGAACTACAACTGGTAGGCTTTCATCTGAAAAACCTAATTTACAAAATATTCCCAATAAAACAGAAATTGGTCAAAAAATTAGAGAATTTTTTATAGCAGATCCTAAACATTCATTTATTATTGCTGATTATTCACAAATAGAATTAAGAGTACTTGCGCATTTAAGCAAAGATAAAAATATGATTAGCATGTTAAAAAATAGAAATACAGATATACATTCTGAAACTGCTGCTCGTATATTTAATACTGAAATAGATACTGTTACAAAAGATATGAGAAGAAAAGCAAAAGAAGTAAATTTTGGCTTAATTTACGGAATGGAGTCATTTGGATTATCAAAAAGTTTAAAAATCTCAAAAAAAGAAGCTACTGAATTGATAGATTCATATTTCAATCAATTTCCAAAAATAAAAGGATTTTTAGAAGATATTGTAAAAGAAGCAGAAGACTCAACATTTACTGAGACATTATACGGAAGAAAAAGATACATTAGAGAGTTAGCTTCTTCTAACTTTCAATTAAAAGCAATGGGTAAGAGAATAGCAATGAATGCACCCATTCAGGGGACAGCATCAGATATTATGAAAATTGCAATGATAAAAATTGAAGATAAAATCAAGAATCTTGATTCAACAAATTTATTATTACAAATACACGATGAAATAATAATTCAGACTCCTAATGATATAGCAAATAAAACATCTAAATTAGTTCAAAAAGAAATGGAAAATGCAACATCTCTAGATGTGCCTTTATTTGTTGACATAAAGGAAAGCAAAAACTTAGCAAATTTTAATAATTAGTTTGTAAATATCATAGATATGTTATTCTAAAAGTCGCAACACTATGATTGGAAAAAAATACATATTATGACAGATAATTTAGATGAGAATTCTAATTCTTCAAATGTCGTTCAGATTCCAGATGATGCTAAACCTGAAGATTTCCCAGATCTTTTAGAGAAGACAATTGTCACCTTTAACACAGGAGATGTAATTGAAGGCACTGTAGTTAGAATTGATAGAAATGAAATATTTGTTGATGTAGGTTATAAGTCAGAGGGTGTAATACCTTCAAGAGAACTAACTGTTAGAAAATCTGTAAATCCTAATGAGATAGTTAAAGAAGGCGAAAAAGTTAAAGCGTTAGTTTTAGATAAAGAAGATGATGAAGGTAGATTATTACTTTCTGTTAAAAGAGCATTATATGAAAAAGCTTGGGGAGACATCCAAGATGTTGCAGATAATAAAACTTCAATAAAGGGAACTGTAATAGAGTCAGTTAAAGGCGGATTGATTGTAGACATCGGAGTAAGAGGTTTTTTACCAGCATCATTAATCGACGTAAGGAGAGTTAAAGAATTAAATTCATATATAGGTGAAGAAATTGAAGCAAAAATTCTTGAACTCGATAGGTCTAGAAATAATATTGTACTTTCAAGAAAAGCTCACCTAGAAGAAGAGCAGTCCGAAGAAAGACAAGGATTCCTTGAAGATTTAGAAGTTGGAGATATTAAAGAAGGTAAAATATCTTCAATTGTAAATTTCGGAGCTTTTGTAGACATTGGAGGCATGGATGGGCTTGTTCACGTATCTGAACTTTCATGGAGACATGTTGAAAACCCAAATGAAATTGTAAAAGTCGGTGACGAAGCAACTGTAAAAGTTTTAGAAATAGATAATGATAAAGAAAGGATCTCACTTTCAATTAAACAAGTTACAGAAGATCCATGGTTAGATTTTGAATTAAGTTTTAATGAAGAAGATATAGTTGAAGGTGAAGTAACAAAAGTTGTACCTTTTGGTTCATTTGTAACAATTGGAAAAGGTGTCGAAGGTCTTGTACATGTATCAGAAATATCAACTGATAAAGTTGATTCACCAGAACTTGCTTTGGCAATTGGAGAAAAAGTTAAAGTTAAAATTATTGAATTAGATATTCCTAAGCGTAGAGTCAACCTTTCTATTAAACAAGCTGATCCAGAGTGGGAAGATAAAGAAAATGAAAAAAACAAACCAAAGACTCATTCTTCCCAATCAGACAATAAGGCCGAATCTGATGATCAAAAATCTAGTCGTCAAAAAGTTGAAGGAGTTGATGAATCATTAGACAATATACTCCAAGAACTTAAAGACCGCGGTATAGGCAATACAGACTAGATTTATATTTCATAATTACGTATTCTTATACGTATGGATATCAAAGCAATAATAATAACTGGACCTATTGGAAGTGGTAAATCAACAGCTTTATCAATAATTAAAAAGTTAGGATATAACACAATTGATTTAGATGAAGTGTCAGGAAGAATATTAACAAGTAATGATTCTATAAAATTTTTGACCGAAAATTTTCCAACAACTATTGTCGATAATCAAGTATCAAGAAAAAAAATCGCTGATATAGTATTTGATGATAAATTACAGTTAGAAAAATTAGAAAAATTTTTACATCCTAAAATTTTGAATAACTTAAACGAAATTATTAACAAAAATGAAGGAATTACTTTTGTTGAAGTATCTGCACCTAAAAATATACATAAAGAATTTCAAACAATAGTTATTTGGTCCCCTGAAGAAGAAAGAATTAAAAGACTGCAAACTAGAGGAATGGAAATAATAGATATAAAAAATAGAATAAAATCACAACCAAAAGATGATTGGTGGTTTTCTATTGGAAATGTAATAAAAAATGATAATTTAAATAATTTAAATAATGAAATTAATAATTTGTTAAACAATTTACTAAAATGAATAAATTTAAAGTTGTTTCAGATTTCAAACCTGAAGGAGACCAGCCTAAAGCTATTAATAAATTAAAAGAGGGTTTAAATAAAGGATACGACTTCCAAACATTAATGGGGATAACAGGGTCTGGAAAATCTGCCACCATAGCATGGTTAATTGAAGAACTTCAGATGCCTTCACTTGTATTAGCCCCTAACAAAGCTTTAGCTGCACAATTGGCGAATGAATTTAAACAATTTTTCCCCGAGAATAGGGTTGAATATTTTGTTTCTTATTATGACTATTACCAACCAGAGGCTTATGTCCCAAGAAGTGATACCTTTATAGAAAAAGATGCAAATATAAATGATGAAATAGACAGACTAAGGCATTCTGCTACAAGTGCTTTACTTATGAGGAAAGACGTAATAGTAGTATCATCTGTTTCTTGTATCTATGGCCTAGGTTCACCTGAAGAGTATAAAAATAAAATAATTCCAATTATTAAAGGTGAAGAGTTTGAATTAGATAGATTATTAACAAAATTAATAAAACAGCAATACATTAGAAACGACTTAGTTGTTACAAGAGGGACGTTTAGATTAAAAGGTGATACTTTAGATATTTTTCCTGTATATGAAGAAACAATTTACCGTATTGAATTTTTTGGAGATGAGGTAGAAAGCATATCAAGAATAGATCCAGTAACAGGAGAAATATTAGAAAAATTAAATGAACTAGCTATCCTTCCTGCATCTCATTATGTTTCTTCAGAAAATACTATAAAAGATGCATTAAAAAAAATTGAAATAGATATGAACAACCAAATAAAAAGTTTTGAGAAAAATAATAAATTATTAGAAGCACAGAGAATTAAACAAAGAACAATGTTTGATCTTGAGATGTTAAGGGAATTAGGGGTGTGTTCAGGTATTGAAAATTATTCTAGATATTTTGATGGAAGGAAACCAGGTGAGGCTCCACACACTTTAATTGACTTTTTCCCTGATAATTTTCTCATGGTTGTTGATGAAAGTCATATTGCAATCCCACAAATAAAAGGTCAATATGAGGGTGATAAATCAAGAAAAACAACTTTAGTTGACTATGGTTTCAGGCTTCCAGCTGCATTAGATAATAGACCTCTCAAATTTGAAGAATGGCAAAGTAAAGTTTCAAGTACAATATTAGTTTCAGCTACACCAGGTAAATGGGAAAATAATAATTCTAAAGAATTTGTAGAACAGGTAATAAGACCAACTGGACTACTGGATCCTTCAGTAACTATAAAGCCAACAACTAATCAAATAGATGATTTATTAAATGAAATAAAATCTGTGATTGATAATGGTAATCGAGTTTTAGTAACAACATTAACAAAAAAAATGAGTGAATCTCTTAGTGATTATTTATTAAAAATGGGAATTAAAACAAGATATCTACATTCAGATATTGACACACTAGAAAGAATAGAAATTTTGAGAGATTTAAGAAAGGGTGAGTTTGATGTATTAGTAGGTATTAACTTATTAAGAGAAGGTTTAGACTTACCAGAAGTACAACTCGTTGCAATCATGGATGCTGATAAAGAAGGTTTTTTAAGATCTGAAACTAGTTTAATTCAAACAATAGGTAGAGCTGCAAGAAATAAAGACGGTTACGTAATAATGTATGCTGATAAAATGACTGATTCAATTACTAAAGCAGTATTTGAAACAAATAGAAGAAGAGAAATTCAAGAAGAACATAATAATAAATATGGAATAAATCCTGAAACTATAAAAAAAGAAGTTACTGATATATTAGAAATGGTAGAAAAAAATAGACCCTCAAAAGAAGATATTAAATCTAGATCTGATGCTAATTTAAAAAATGCATCAAAAGAAGATTTATATAAAATATCTAAAGATATTGAGAAAGAAATGCATTTAGCTGCTGATTTATTAGAGTTTGAAGTTGCCGCTAGATTAAGAGATGAATTGAAAGAAATAAAAAAAGAAATAATGGAGTTGCCTAAATAATGAGTAAAGATTATTTAAAAGTTAAGGGTGCAAAAGAACATAATTTAAAAAATATTTCAGTTGATATACCAAAAAACAAGTTTGTTGTAATAACTGGTCTATCTGGGTCAGGCAAATCTTCCCTAGCTTTTGATACAATATACGCAGAAGGTCAACGTAGATATGTCGAAAGCTTATCAGCATATGCCCGTCAATTTTTAGGACAGATGGAAAAACCAAATGTAGAAAGCATAGAAGGGCTTTCACCAGCAATTGCGATAGATCAAAAAACATCATCAAGAAGCCCTCGATCAACAGTGGGTACTGTTACTGAAGTACACGATTATCTAAGATTATTATGGGCAAGGATTGGAATAAGTTTTTGTCCTATCTGTGGAACAAAAATTATAAAACAATCTGTTGAGTTTATAGTTAATCAAGTATTAAACATAGGGGAAGATATCAATGTAGAAATTCTCGCACCAGTCGTAAAATCACGTAAAGGTGAATTTGAAAATCTTTTTAAGGACCTACTTAAGGAAGGATTCAGTAGAGCATATATAGATGGTGAACTTACACGATTAGATGAAGCAAAAAAATTAGATAGATATTTTAATCACGATATATCTGTTGTTGTAGATAGAGTTAAAATTAAAAAAACAGGTGGAAGAAGATTACCGCAATCAATAGAGGCTGCTCTTAAACTAACTGATGGTGTAGTTGATATAAAAATAGATGACGAAATAAAAAACTTTAGTCAAAATTTAGGCTGTAAGGAATGTGGAATATCATATGGTGAACTTGAACCAAGAGATTTTTCATTTAATTCACCTTTTGGCGCATGTAATTATTGCAATGGATTAGGTGTTAATTATGAGATTGATGAAAATTTATTATTAAAAGATAAAACATTGTCAATTAATGAAAATGTATTTCCTGAAATGTCATTTCGAAAATATTTTAGAGCACAAATATATGGTGTTTGTGAATATTTTGAAATACCTAAAGAAGTACCTTATGAAGAATTATCTAAAAATGATAAAGAAATATTGCTATATGGAACAGATGGAATAAAAACGCCAATAAATTATACAAATAGATTCGGTAATTCAAGATCCTGGAAAAGAGAGTTTCCTGGTGTTATACCATTATTCAAAAAGATATATGAAGAAACAAGTTCAGATAAAAGGAGAGATCATTACATGCAATTTATGCGTGAACTTGATTGCGGAGAATGTGATGGTGAGAGACTTAATGAAAGATCAAGAAATGTAAAAGTAAAGACTCTCACATTAGGAGAATTTAATAAATTATCTATAAAGAAATCTTATGAAGTAATTGATAATTTAAAACTTACTGGAAATTCAAAAGAAATTGCTGAAGCAATACTAAGAGAAATTAAAGAAAGGTTAAGTTTTTTAAACGAAGTAGGTTTAGGCTACTTACAACTCAACAGGGGAGCTGCAACACTTTCAGGGGGCGAAGCTCAAAGAATTAGATTAGCAACACAGATTGGTTCAGGTCTTACGGGAGTTTTATACGTTCTAGACGAGCCATCTATTGGATTACATCAATCAGATAACAAAAAATTAATAGATACATTATTAAAACTAAAAAACTTAGGAAATACAGTGTTGGTTGTTGAACATGATGAAGAGACAATGAAAAGCTCTGATTATTTAATTGATATTGGCTGGGGCGCAGGTGAAGATGGAGGAAATATTGTAGCTGCTGGTGATTGGGATACAATATCGAAAAATAAAAAGTCAATAACAGGTAGATATCTTTCAGGAAAATTAAAAGTACCATATCCAAAAGTGAGGAGAAATGGTAACGAAGGAAAAATAGTAATAAGAGGTGCTAAAGAAAATAATTTAAAGAATATTACAGCAGAGTTTCCTTTAGGAAAGTTTGTTTCAGTGACTGGTGTTTCTGGAAGTGGAAAATCAACATTAGTTTCTGAAATATTAGCTAAAGCTATAAACAATGAATTTACAAGAAAAAACTGGAATCCACCAGGAGTTCATAAAAGCATAAGTGGTTTGAACTATATAGATAAGTTAATTGAAATAGATCAATCACCAATAGGACGTACACCAAGATCAAATCCAGCCACTTATTCAGGAGTATTTGACATGATTAGAAATCTCTATTCTTTAACTGAAGAATCAAAAATAAGAGGGTACAAACCGGGAAGATTTTCTTTTAATGTACCCGGAGGAAGATGTGAGTCTTGTAAAGGTGATGGCACAATTAAAGTTGAAATGTATTTTTTACCTGATGTTTATGTTATGTGTGAAGATTGTGATGGTTCTAGATATAATCCTGAAACTTTAAGCATTAAATGGAAAGGTTATAGTATTGCAGATATTCTTAACTCAACTGTAGAGAATGCATTAAAAGTATTTGAAAATCAACCAAAAATACATCGAATTATAAAAACATTAGATGATGTTGGTTTGTCGTATATAACACTTGGTCAGTCAGCAACAACACTTTCAGGGGGAGAAGCTCAGAGAGTAAAATTAGCAAAAGAGTTAAGTAAAAGGTCAACAGGCAAAACAATGTATATTCTTGATGAGCCGACAACAGGATTACATTTTGCAGATGTACAAAAACTTATGGAAGTATTGCATATGCTAGTAGATAAAGGAAACACAGTGGTAGTTATAGAACACAATCTAGATGTTATAAAAAATTCAGATTGGATAATTGATCTCGGCCCTGAAGGTGGAGAAAATGGTGGAAAAATAATTACAGAAGGGACGCCAGAAAGCGTAATTGGTGATAAAAAATCCTTAACAGGCAAACATCTTAAGTTAGTTTTATAAATGCAAAAAATAATAAATAAAGAAATTCCAAACGAACCAGGAATTTATATATTTAAAGATAATTATTCTGAACCGTTATATGTTGGTAAAGCAAAGAACTTAAGAAAAAGGGTACCATCATATTTTTCTAAACAATCTTCTTGGAAAGTAAAAAGATTAGTCTCTGAAGCAAATGAATTAAGTTTTATAGTTTCTAAGAATGAAGCAGATGCGCTATTAGCTGAATATTCATTTATACAAGAATATAAACCAAAATATAATGTTCAATTTAAAGATGACAAATCATATCCATATATAACTCTTACTAATGAAATCTGGCCTCGTGCATATATTTCGAGAAAAATTAAATCAGAAAATAATAATTTTGGCCCTTTTCCTTTTGTTGGCTCAGCTAAAAGATCTTTAGATCATTTAATAAATATTTTTCCAGTAAGAACTTGCTCAAACACTGTTTTTAACCGACATCAAAAATTAAACAAACCTTGTCTTTTGTTTGATATAGATAAATGTTCTGGTCCTTGTATAGAAGCAATTAATAAAGATGAATATAGTAAATTCACTAAGAGTTTAAAAGATTTTTATTCTGGTAAGTCTGATAAATATATAAATAAGAAAATTGCTGATATGAAAGATTATTCAAATAAACAAGAATATGAAAAAGCTAACGAAACAAAAAAACTTATAAACCACTTAGAGAATGCTAGGTCAACTCAGACGTTGTTAGTTGATAATAAACAATCAGTTGATGTATTAGGCGTTGATATAGACAACTTAGATGTTGTTATATCATGTTTACTCATTAGGAATGGAAGAATAGTTGGAGAAGTTAAAAAAACTTTAGAACCCATTGATACAGAAGAATATAATGAATATTTACCACAGGTTATATTGTCCATTTTTTCAGAGAACGAACCGTCAGAAGAAATATTAGTCAGTCATAATTTTCCATATTCTGAAATTATTGCAAAAGAACTATCAAATAAATGGACAAAAAATATAGAACTTAAAACACCTAAAAGAGGGTGGAAAAAAGATTTATTAGACACAGCTATAATCGATGCAAAAGAAATAAGAAGAGTAGTAAATTTCAGAAGACGTACAGATTTAGAATTTAGAACACAGTCATTAGAACAATTAAAAAATAATCTAGGATTAGTTAAGATACCTTACAGAATTGAAGCTTATGATATTTCTAATTTAGGAGATAAATTTAGAGTAGGTTCAATGGTTGTTATGGAAGATGGAATATGTAAACCTTCTATGTATAGAAAGTTTCATATAAAATCTTTTGAAGGTCAAGATGACTTTAAATCAATGGAAGAAGTTCTTTTTAGAAGATTAAAAAGATTAAATAAAAATAATGAAATTGATAAAAGTTTTAAGAAATATCCTGATTTGATATTAGTTGATGGTGGTAAAGGTCAATTATCTTCCGCTAAAAGCATAATAGATCATTTTCAGCTAGATATTGAATTAGTTGCTTTGGCAAAAAAAGAAGAAGAGTTATATCTCCCAAATAGGAAAGAACCTTATCTTTTAAATAAGGATTCAGAAGCTTTGTTTTTACTGCAGAATATTAGAGACGAAGCTCATAGATTTGCTTTAAAAGAAAATAGAAGGCTTAGAGCAAAGGAAATTGGGAATAAATAGCTCATTCAAGAAAGTTCTACCATCTAAACCATCACTAATTAGAATGTTATTAAAGGAATTTAATTGGCAATAAAAAGACCAGAAGTTTTATTATTAGTAGGAATGTCCGGAGCAGGTCGTTCTGCTAGTTCCAATGTTTTTGAAGATTTAGGATATTACGTAATTGAAAACCTACCCCCAGATTTAGTTGAATCTGTTGTTGAGTCAAATGATGTTGCGGAATCAAACAGGCAATTAGTACTAACTGTTGACGCTAGGGATGGCTTTGCCCAAGATGAGTTAAATAAAAGTCTTGATAGATTAAGCCAATCTGGAGTATTAACAAGGATTATTTTTCTAGATGCAGATACCGAAACTTTAATAGAAAGATATGAAGAGAATAGAAGACCTCATCCTATGGGACAAGAGTCTTTATCTCAATCTGTAAAAATGGAGCGTGATTTACTTAAACCTATAAGGGAGTTGGCTGATTTAGTAATTGATACAACTGATATGAATGTCCACGACCTAAGAAAGAGAATAATAGAAGGTTTTCAAGGTGAAGCAACTAATCAAGATTTAAAAATATCTGTAACATCATTTGGGTTCAAAAATGGTTCACCTAGGGATGCTGATTTAGTTCTAGATGTTAGATTTTTACCTAATCCTCATTGGAGGGAAGAACTTCGCTCATCTACAGGTCAATCACCTATGGTTAGGAACTATGTATTATCCTTTGAAGATGCTCAAATATTTTTAGATAAAGCTAAAGATCTTATAGAATTTTTACTTCCTAGATTTACCTCTGAAGGAAAATCATATGTTGGTATTGCAATTGGCTGTACTGGAGGAAAGCATAGAAGCGTTGTTATGACAGAAGAAATTGGGAATTGGTTAAAAAATGATGGAAAGGATGCTGTAATTATCCATAGGGATATGAAAGAAGCATAAGTGACCACTCAAAATTTAGGTAATGTACTAGTAAGATCTGATTTAAATGTTCCGATTAATAATGGATCGATATTAGATAATTTTAGAATTATAAAATCAATTGAGTATATTGATAAATTAGAAAAAATTTCTAGGAGTATAACTTTTATCAGTCATCTAGGGAGACCTAATGGAATAGATAGTTCTTTATCACTAAAGCCTGTTGCTGATGAAATGAGCAAACTATTAGGACGAGATGTAACATTCATGAAAAACAATAATGACAAAAAAATTGAAACTCTATTGTACAAAAATAAAAAAAGTATCTTATTGTTAGAAAATTTAAGATTTAATGAAGGTGAAGTAAGTAATGATAATAAATTCGCAAAAGATTTAGCCAGACCTTTTGACACCTATATATTAGATGCTTTTGGTGCTTCACACAGAAATCATGCATCAATAGTTTCAGTTGGCAATCATCTAAATTCATACCAGGGCCCTTTAATGAGTAAGGAGATTGACGAATTAGATAAAGTATTAAGAGAATCAAATGATGATTTCACCATAATACTTGGAGGTGCAAAAGTTTCAGATAAGTTAGATCTCATTAAAAACCTACTTCCACGTGTGAATAGTTTATTGATAGGTGGGGGAATGTGTTTTACTTTTTTAAAGGCCTTAGGTCACAATATAGGAAATTCATTAAGTGAAGATGATTTTATTAATTCTGCTAAAGAAATTCTCGATTCAGTTGATGGTAAAAAAATAAAATTACCAGTAGATTTTGGTGTTACTAAATCAATTGAAAATTACAAGAGAGTAAATATAGATTTAACTGAATTTAGTGATGATGATATCGGTATAGACATAGGAAGAGAAACAATAAATGAATTTAGTAAAATCTTAACAAAATCTAAAACTATATTTTGGAACGGCCCCATGGGTATATTTGAAGTTGATGAATTTAGTTTTGGAACAAAAGAATTAACAAAAATAATGTCTGAGTTAAATGCTCACACAATAGTTGGTGGCGGTGATTCAGTTAATGCAATTAATAAATTTTCTAGTTTAGATAAGTTCAATCATGTATCTACAGGTGGAGGTGCATCATTAGAATACTTAGAAGGAAAACATCTACCTGGTGTAAATATTTATAATCAACTTATAATTAAGTAAATAATGAAAAAAATAATAATAGGTAATTGGAAATTAAACCTTGATCATTTAGAAGCAATTCAGCTACTTCAAAAGTTGAATTATTCGATAGAAGAAGATAAAGAAGAAAAGATAGATATTGTAGTTTCTCCTTCTCATACATCTTTACGTTCTATTCAAACAATTATTGATACTGATAAATTAAATATTCAATTATCAGCACAAGATGTATCTCAATTTTCCGAAGGGCCATATACTGGTGAAGTTTCAAGTCACCAATTAAATAAATTGAATGTTAGTTATTGTATTGTAGGACATTCTGAAAGAAGAATTGAGTTTAATGAGAATGATGAAATAATAAATAAAAAGATACACAACTTAATTAGTGAAGACATAACACCAATAATATGTTTTGGTGAATCATTAGAACAAAGGAATAATGATCAATATTTAGATCATATTTCAAATCAGATTGATGCAGCTGTTAAAGGTTTGAGAAAAGACAAAGTTAATAATCTTATTTTTGCGTATGAGCCTATCTGGGCAATTGGGACAGGAGAAGTTGCTTCTGCAATAGATGTTGTTGAAGTTTTGTCTATGGTAAAAGAAAAGATTTCTGAAAAACCTTTTTATGACAGCGATACAGTACGTTTTATATATGGAGGAAGCGTAACACCAGATAATTCTCATGAATTATTAAATTCAAAAATTATAGATGGTGCTTTAGTTGGAGGGTCTTCATTGAGCGTTGAAAAATTTGTAAAAATTATTAATTCAATAGATTTATGAATTTAGTTTTTGTACGTCACGGCCAAAGTATTTGGAATTTAGAAAATAAATTTACTGGATGGGTGGATGTTGGTTTAACTGAAAAAGGAATTGAAGAAGCTAATATAGCTGGTAAAACTTTGATAGAAAATAAATTTATACCTGAAATTTGTTTTACATCTTATTTGATTAGAGCAATTGAAACTTCTAATAAATTATTAAATCAATATGACGAAACTCTTATTAATGAAATAAATATTCAAAAAAGATGGCAATTGAATGAAAGGCATTACGGAGCATTACAAAGTTTAAATAAGATAGAGACAACAAAAAAATATGGTGAAAGCCAAGTTCATGCTTGGAGAAGAAGCTACAAAACAAAGCCACCTTTTGTTGAAAAACATTCAAAATATGATCCAAAACAAGATCATGCTTACAAAGAGGTTGTTGATGAATTGCCATTAGGTGAATCTCTTGAGGATGTAGTACTAAGAGTTGAATCAACCTTAAGTGAAATCATCCAATTATCTAATAATAAAAGTGTTCTTGTTGTTGCTCATGGAAATAGTATTAGGGCTATGTTAAAAATTATTGAGAATATTTCAGACGAAGCAATAGTTGAAGTTAATATTCCCACCGGAATACCTCTCGCATTTAATATTAACAATGATAAAATAACTAAGATTGGGTACCTTGGTGACCAAGAAATAATTGAGAGTTTAGAAAAAGAAATAGAACAACAAGCAAAATTAGAAAAGGATAATTAAATATGGGATCTACGACAGCAATACTTATATCAGTACATATAGTTGTATCAATTGCCCTCATTGCTTTAATTATGCTCAATAGTGGTAAAGGTGGTGGTTTATCTGATATGTTAGGTGGGCCAGGTGCTTCAGGAAATATTGGCCAAACCTTAGCTGAAAGAAATTTAAGTCGTATTACTGCTTTAGTTGCTTTAATGTTTGCAGCAACTACATTATCTTTATTCTGGTTTCTTGACTGATAAAGCGCGGGTGGCGGAACTGGTAGACGCGCAGGATTAAGGATCCTGTGGGATAAAACCCGTGGAGGTTCGAGTCCTCTTCCGCGCACAAAAAAAATGGAAAATAAAAAAACAATAGCAATTATAAATGATCCTGATGTAACTCTTGGATCACTTGAAAATAATAATATTAAATTACTTAATGCTTGGGAAGCTGATTGGGAAGAAATGACTTCTTCTAATGATTATATTATTTTAGGTGGACATATGGGTGCATACGATACTGATAAATATCCATACTTAATGTCTGAAAAGAAATGGATATCTAAATCAGTAAATAAT
>Ga0208277_1000437_pt1 | contig 24730 bp, 19 predicted proteins | sample ETNtaG_5_FD_185782 | JGI IMG/M metagenome (GOLD analysis project Ga0208277, IMG submission 185782) | Marine microbial and viral communities from oxygen minimum zone, Eastern Pacific Ocean - ETNP201406SV205 (SPAdes) (version 2) | ecosystem: Environmental > Aquatic > Marine > Oceanic ...
TTCTAATCTTGGAGAAGGTTCTGATTTAAAAGCTATTGCTTTAGCTGTTCGTGCATGTTTAGAAAATGGAATTACTTCATTTCATGATGCCGGAACAAGCAGAAAAGCAATTGAAATTTTAAGAGAAGCGATTGATAGCGATCTTTTGAAGGTACGTATTTATGCAATGCTAACAAGTAGAGATACTACATTATTGAATTCATGGTATAAAAAAGGTCCTGAGATTGGAACTGGAAATGATTTTTTAACTATTCGCTCTATAAAAATAAATGCTGATGGTGCCTTAGGTTCTAGAGGAGCTTGGCTAATTGATGACTATACAGATAGGCCGGGTCACCATGGGATGCCCACTCAATCAATGGAATATGTATACAAAGTTGCAAAAAAAGGTATTTTAAATGGGTTTCAGGTTAACTCTCACGCAATTGGTGATAGGGCAAATCGAGAAATCTTAAATCAATATGAAAATGTATTTAATCAATTTCCTGACTTATCAAAAGATCATAGATGGAGAATTGAACATGCACAACATATTGATCCGGTAGACATACCTAGATTTGGAAGACTAAAAGTTATTGCCTCAATTCAGGGAATTCATATGTCATCAGATAGGCCATGGGCAATTGATAGATTGGGTAAACAACGAATCATTGAAAGTGCATATGTATGGAGAGACCTTATAAATAATGGTGCTATTTTGATAAATGGCTCTGATGTGCCAGTTGAACCTATAAATCCCATTGCATCATTTTATGCGAGCAGTACTAGAAAAACCTTAAAAGGCTTTCCTAGTGGCGGTTTTGAGCCTTCACAAAAAATGACACGATTGGAAGCTTTAAAAAGCTATACAATAAATGCTGCTTATGGAGCTTTTGAGGAACACAAAAAAGGAACTATTGAAATTGGAAAGTTTGCTGATTTTGCTGTTTTTTCACAAAATCTAATTACTGTTCCAGATGATAAGATTTTAGATACCAAGGTTCTGTATACAATTGTTAATGGTAAGATTGAATACAGGGCTAATTGATCAGTAAAAAAACATATAAAAATATAAAATCTTTAAAGGATAAAAAATTTCGATATGCTGAAAAAAGGTTTACAGTTGAAGGGTTAAGATTATTAAAAACCATTTTATACGAAGGTGCATTTTTAGAAAGCGTGCTTTTTACAAAAAATTTCAAAACAAAAAATTTTGAATTCATTAAACAAATAGATAGTGAAATTCTTTTTGAGGTATCTGAAAAAGAAATAAAAGATTTGTCAAATATGACTACACCCTCTGGTATTTTAGCAGTTACAAAATTTCCTGATTACAATAAATTAAATTTAAATAAGAATATTATTTTTTTAGATCAAATATCAGATCCTGGTAATATGGGCACTATTCTACGTACAGCGTCTTGGTTTGGTATTGATCAAATTGTTCTTTCAGATAAGTGCATTGATCCGTTCAACCCCAAAGTAGTTGCAGCTGGTATGGGTAGTCATTTCCAACTAAAATTTTTAGGAGAAGAAAGGCTTGAAAAACTTGATGATTATTTATGGATAGGAGCCTCGCTAGATGGAAAAAACCTCATGCAGTCAAAAAAAATCAATAAAAAATGGGTACTTGTTATGGGTAGCGAAGCACATGGAATCGATAAAAAAATAAGGCCAAGACTAGATGAGGTTTATACTATTCCCAAGCTAGGCAAAGGCGAATCATTGAATGTTGGAGTTGCAATGGGAATTTTTTTGAGTAATATTATTTCATAATTGGTTGCTTTCACCATTGACTAAATAAGTATTAATTTTAATAGTTATGGATAATCTAGATTTAGAACCTTATGAACCGAATCCTATCAATACCATTTGCTTTTGGGATCGTTATTTTTTCATTCCTATGCTCTCTTTTTATCGCCGGGATATTTAGCGCCCTAGACCCTGCAATACTATCAGGTACAGATCTTGGTATATTTTCCTATCTAGCCTTATTTTTTGCTCAAATATTCCTTGTTGTCCCAATTGCATTTTTCTTGTTTAGAAATGGGTACAATTTAGCTGATAATTTTAGGATTAAATCTGTATCGAAAAATACTCTTCTGCTTTCTTTGATGCTATCTTTCGGTGTTGTTTTAATTTCAAGCGAACTAAATATTGTAATCGATTCACTTTTTCCTATACCCGATTCATTTCTAAATCTTGATTCACTTTTATCACCCAACAATCCGTTTTCTCTAATTTTAGTATTTTTAACAGTTGTTGTCGTTGCCCCAATTGGTGAAGAAATGGTATTTAGAGGTTTCTTACAAAGCTTTTTGGAAACATCTTGGAAAGATATAACGCGCGCTATTTTAGTTTCTAGCTTATTTTTTACTTTGATTCACTTCAACCCTTACTGGGCGATTCAGATTTATTTAATGGGTCTAATTTTGGGATATTTGTCATGGTTGACAAAATCAATCTATCCCTCTATATTATTACACATGTCAATAAACGGAACGTCCATGTTGTTCATTTTTTTAGGTGAAGGCGCTGAAAAATCACTTATGTGGAAAGGGCATATTAATCCCATATTATTAGCTATTGGAGTTTGTACAACATGGTATTGTCTTAAAAATATGCAACTTAAAAAACAGGTAGTTTCATGAAAAAAGAAATGTACAGTTCAGAGGTTACTCTTTTAAGAGACACTTTTAGAAGATTGCTTCGTAGACATGCTAAGACAAACATAGTTAAGCTGATAGACAAAACCCATCCTTCCGATCTTGCATTGATTTTCAGATATTTTAACGATAATGAACAAGATTCAATTTTTTCTAATATGCTAGCTTCTGAAGAAACCGTAAAATTTTTATATGAACTTGACGAGTCGATATCAACAAGATTAATTGAACGCGAAACTCCTGAAAGGCTTGCTGATATTATGGAGCAAGCAAGCTCCAATGAACAAGCATTTTTAATGGGGCTAGTTAGCGATCAGTTTGCAAGCTCAGTAATTGATTTATTACAAGCTGAAGAGCAAGAAGAGTTGGAAGAAATGATGGCCTATCCAGAGGATAGTGCAGGAATATTAATGTATACTGATGTATTTACGCTTCATGAAGATACTAAAGCAAGAGACGCAATTTATGCATTACAAGACCAAGAAGAAGCTGAAATGGTTTTTTATTTATATACACTAGATGATGATGGAAGGCTTACTGGCGTTATTTCTCTTAGGGATTTAGTAACAACTCATAGCGGTACCATGTTGAAAGATATAATGTCCAAAAATATACAAGCTGTAAGACCAGAAACAGACCAAGAAGAAGTTGCAAGAATTGTTTCTCAATATAATTTCCTTGCTGTACCAGTAGTTGACGCAAATGAAAAACTTTTAGGCATAGTAACTGTAGATAGTGTTGTTGATGTCATTAGAGAAGAAGCAACTGAAGATTTTTTACAACTTGCTGGAGCAGGAAAAGATAGAGAGATCTTACTCAAATCTTCTTGGGAAAATGCACGCATCCGTTTGCCATGGTTGTTTGCAAGCTGGATTGGGGGGATACTTGCGGCATTTATCATTGGGGTGTTTAATAATATTTTAGAAAGCGCGATTGCATTAGCTGCATTTATACCGGTTATTATCGGTATGGGTGGAAACGTTGGAACGCAATCATCTACAATGATTGTAAGAGGGTTAGCAACTGGAAGAGTTAGTTTTGAAAATTCTATTAAGGTGCTTTTTAAAGAAATGCGAGTTGGCCTTATACTGGGCACACTATACGGTATTCTATTGGGAATTTTTGCTATTTTCCAATTTATAGATGCATCTCCTTTATTAGGGGTCGTAGTTGGTCTAAGCATTTGTGTATCAATGATTTTAGCTGCTACAATTGGGTCTCTTGTACCTCTTGTTTTAAATAGATTTGATATTGACCCAGCTGTTGCTACTGGCCCCTTTGTAACAACCGCTATTGATGTCATTGGGGTAGCATTTTATTTTATAATAGCACGTTCACTTTTGGTGGCAGGTTAAATGAAAAAAGGCAATTTTTTCAAAAATTATTATAAACACTTAATTATTTGGATAACAATTATCAGCGCCATTGTAATTGCACTCAAATACGGTGTAGATAAAAAAGCTGTTGTTTTTGGAACAGTGACAATTGGGGTTTTTACGCAAGCTTTTGCTAGTCTTGCCGCTCTAATTGGCGCACTTCCGCTAATTGGCCCTTTCATTGTAAAGTTCTTTGCGATACCATTAGTATGGGTGATTCAAGCTAGTGGTTCTCTTGTGGGTGCGGTCGCCATTAAAAAAGGTTATACGAAAGAAATGGTAAAATCACGAGTCCTGACTTTAGCATTATTAATTGGAATACTTATAGGGTATATAATTGGACATCTTGTACCAATTAGTTAATATGTAAAATGAATCTACTTATTCTACATGGCCCCAACATAAATCTTATCGGATCTATTTCTGCAAGAAATAGTGAAACGGTCACGTTATCTAAAATTGATTCAAAAATAAAGCGTGTTGCAAGAAAATCGAAAATAAATCTTAAGATTATGCAAACACATAAAGTGTTTGGTGCGATCAACTTTATTCAGCGCAATCGCAACTGGGCGGATGGCTTATTGTTTAATCCTGCGTCTTGGTCTAAATATGAATATTCACTCTTGGAAAGTCTTATTGCTTCAGACATAACAACAATTGAAATAGCGTTTAGCGGAAAATACAACTTGATAGATAATAGTCTAAAATCCATTTTTAATGGGTATTGTAAAAAGACATTAACCGGGAACCCTGTTGAGGTATATCTAGATGGTATCAAGGAAATTCAAAAAATTATTTAAACCTATTCTAGTTAGCCATATTGCTACTACTATCTTTTTAAGTAGCTGCTCACAAGTAAGCAATCAACGAGAAATCATAGATAAAAAACCCGCTATTGATTCTAAAATTATATTTAGTGAAGATAGTTTAAATGCTACTATTATAACAGATACTCATTTTTCTAATTTCAAAAAGCTTCTTATTAAAGCGAAAACGCCGTTACGCGCTGAATATTTCTTATATAATTTTTACCCAAATGTTCATGACTCAACTATAGCTCTATATTCAAAAGTACTTTCAGAAAATATACCGCACGCTCTATTTTCACGATCCTTAACCAATCATAAGCGGGATAAGGAATTGGTTCAATTTACTTTTCAAATTGATACAGCATATTTATTTCCATTAATTAAAAACAACATCATTCAATTCACTAAAACAGAATATGTCCAACCAATGTTTAATGCTGGACCTATTGTTCCCAAATTTGATCAATTAAAACCCAATACTAAATTATTGCTACCTATAGATAGTCTTCGATTCCCTTCTAGAGCTTCCAGGCTTCCAAATGCTCCAAGAAGCTATCGATCTGGTATTCACAGGGGTATTGATTTTTTTTCAAATTGGGGAACGCCGGTTCGATCGGTTGCTGATGGTGTAGTTATTAGATCTGATTTATCATACAAGGAGGTCTCTCCTGAATTTAGAAAAGAAATGCTCAAGCGCTCAGCTACGTTAGGACGCACTCCTTCTGATATATTCAATGAGCTTTTACTTGGTCAAGCCGTTATAATTGATCACGGTTTTAAATTGTTCACCGGTTACAGGGCGATCACCATCTATGCTCATTTATCTAGTATAAATTCTAATGTTCAGCCTGGTTATACAATAAAAGCTGGAGAACAATTTGCAATGTCAGGAAATTCAGGAACAGAGCCAAGCACATTGGGCACTAGAAAGGAATCGCATTTGCATTGGGAGCTAATACTGCAAGATTCTGGTGGAGAATACTATTTTGGAAGAGACCTTGATTATGAAGCACTGATCGTAGCTCTTGAGACTATTTTTGAAAATTAAGACTGCACTCTTTTAAGATTAGCTGAAATAGTTTCATCGTTGGGTAATACTTCTGCTGCAAGCTCATAGCAAACTTTTGCTTTTTGCTTATCTCCAGATAAAAAATAAACACTACCAAAATAATCCAGTATCAATCCCCATCGCCTTCTAACAGCTTCTTCATCTTCTTCTAAACCTTTTACTTCGCTAGTTAAAAACTGTTTTATTTTAGGGTTATTATGCTGACTATAATGTAAACCAGCATATGCAAGAGCTTTAATGTCAATATCATCATAATTTGCATATGCCTTTAATTTTTCTATAATACCAGTATCCAGGTATTCCATTCCCGGGGAAAGATATCGCTTAATAAAGTAACTTAGATTATAAAATTGACCCATCGGATGAAAGTGTTCGGGTTGCAATAAAATCTTTGCTGCATCACCACCCATCGTTTTTTCATTTATTTTAAGTCTATTTGCAATAACAGGATGAAATGGCTTAATGGGGCCATACCAATCTTCTACAATTTGCTGCAAGTCTGGTTCAGAAATATCAGAGTGACACTGCTGACACGCAGAATCAAAGCCTTGCGATAGGTCAAACTCTGGTCTAGGAATTGATATCGTATGATCTGAACGACGGTATTTAATTTCATTACCAATAGCTACATGCTGTCTAGATGGCATATGGCACGCTATACAACTACTGCCCTCAGATCCTTCTTTATGGAACGTATGTGCGGTTATATCAAGAGATTTTGTCACATGGCATGACATACACTGGTTATCATCAAAACGGCCAATTAAGGCGTTTCCTGCAATATCCTGATAATCATTGCTATGCGGATTGTGGCAACTTGTACAATCCATAGATCCATTTATATAGCAATCACTATAAAGGTGATTTAATGAATATCCAAAAGTTTTGATGCGACCGTTTACTCCAAAGGGATTTTCATTACCTAAAAGAGGCAGCTTTAAAGAATAAAATTCATGTAAATCTTCACCAGGAAGATAATCCTCCCGTAACGGTGTTTTTACAGCATGGCATTGAAAGCACATATCAAGGCTCTTATCTGTAGTTAGTCCAACAGCTGATGCTATACCAATATTAGAATTTGAATTGATTATACCATCAACAATATTTGACATAATTGTGGCATGTTTTTTTGCAGGTCCATGACAGGATTCACAATTGATTTCAAGTGATGTGAATTTTACATCATACACATCATTTACTTTTTCAGCTATTATTTGACTACCATGGCATTGTTGACAATTTGAAATATCACTAATCTCACCAAGTACGCGGTGTGGTGGCCAATTATATAAATCTTCAAGTTTAATTTCTGGTTTAATTTTAACCCACTTTTCATCACTCTTAAGTTGAACAAACCATGTATCTTCATGCTCACTATAATCAAATGGCAAAAAGCGATATGTTCCATCTGGAAATTTACCGAAGAAAGTTTGTGTACCTCCTCCATACATCAACCCTTTACCTACCACAGCTTCCACCTTTATTATTTCGATTAAACTACCTGAACTATTTATCATCCTAAATTGATAGGTATCATTAATTTTCTCTGGGTAAATAATTGCATCCTGTAATGTAATAGGGTCGGCATTAAATGGAGCTATAACAGTGTTTGAATTAGCTAGACCACCTGCTTTTGCATGGGTCGAACCTTTCCATTGTTCATAAATATCTGCATGGCATGCTTGACACTGATTGCTACCAATAAAATCCGAAAAATTTATCTTAGGCGATGATTGTGTAAATGTGGGAAATTTTTGCTGTGAACTATCTGAACAGCTACTTATAACAACTAGTATGCTAGCAAGGAGAAGGGAATTTAAACGCTTGAATATCATAAGGAGTAAGTTAATATAAAAAAAAAGCCCCGCACATTTAAAATATGCAGGGCTTTTTAAAGCGTCATCTAGTTATATCTAGAATCCAACGTTAAGAGTGAAAACTGAACTTGCGTCAAAACCATCAAAGCCAGTTGGAATATATGCATAATCAATTGATGCATTAATTCCTAAATATCTTTGAAGGTAAACAGTTCCACCAAATGATACGCCATCATACATATTGTCAATCTCAACCTTACTAGAAGATTCATCAACAGTTGTAGTTCTGGAGTCATCAGTACGTTCTACAGTTTCCATTTCTAGTAGAAATCCACCACGAACAGTTAAAAGACCTGGTAATGAGTAAGAAGCCATTAGCTTAGTCTTATCTTGTTCGAAGTTATTGCTTTCGTATGTACCAGCAACTTGAAGACCAGGCATGACATCATACGCCATACCGATTTCAAATAACATTGGTACGTCAAACTCAGCAGGTTCAACTTTAAGGAACTGTGTTAAACGATCAGTGCCAACTTCGACTGCTTTTGTTAAGAGGCCTGAACCTTCATAGCGCATAGGTCTACCAAAGTTTCGTACCGCAACACCAACATCTAAGTTAGTAATATTTAGAAAGTCCATGTATTGCACACCAGCATCAACTGTCATTGCATTACCTTTGACCCTTCTAAATCCTTCTGAGGTCGTATTAACTGTTACACCCATTGATGTCTTAGCTGACATCATGCGTGAGAACGTTAAACCAGCAGTAAAGTTGCTGGGTGAAAATTTCTCACCTGTTCCATCTGGTGCAAACACTGTAGTAACTGGGATCTCACCAACATCTAGTGATCTTACCGATACACCAAATGAGTTTTTACCAAGTTTTACAGCTGCTCCAGCAAACATTACTGACATATCAGCAAAGTGTGAACGCTGTGAGAACGTTGTTTCTAGGTTGTTCGTTGCCCTAGCCATTCCAGCAGGGTTCCAGTATGCTGCGCCTACTCCAGTAGCAGTTGCAACAGCACCACCGCCACTTAAATAAGCAGCGCCCTGTGGGATGAGTAGAGACACAGCTGATGAGGTACCGTTTCTGGCACCACCAGCTAGGTCACCACCATATTCGAATCTTCCCTGAGCCGATAAGGCATTTAGAGAGAATGCTAATACAGCTGTGATCGCAATTATTCTTTTATTAATCATAATCATGTTATCCTTCTCGCCTTAAAAGCGTTTTGAGAATTCTTCTTCAGTGACCATTGCAAACTTCAATACCTTTGAAGTGCCAAGTCCTGGCATGTCAATATGAATGACATACACACCACTTGCCAATGGGAAATCGTTTGAATTTCTCATATTCCATTTCTGATACTGTGAGTTAGTAGTCTTTTGGAAGTTAGCTACCATGGTACCAGCAACGTTGAATACTTTGAAATAAACATCTTGTGATGTTGGAAGATGATTAAACGTTACATACTTAGGTAGTGGTAGAACTGAGTCTGTACCTTCAAGTTCATGACGTCCCATGTATGGGTTTGGAAATACGTTAATCATTTTAACATCTTCTTTTGGATCTGATGATGCTTGCTTTGGCGCTGTTACTGTAAACTCATCAGTTAACTGATTGGTTTTATTAGTAACAATTCGCACTACACTTCCTTTTTCAAGACCAGTGTTTAACCCGCCTTCACCAGAAGTTGCGTCAATTGTTCCATCAGAAACATCATCAAGGTTCCAGACAAAGAAGACGTTACGTCCCATTAGTTCTGGTCCTTCATGAGTTCCATCATGATAGTTGCCGCCATCAGCATAGTGACCATCAGCATCTGGAGATCCACCACCAATTGCAATTGATGATGCAAGCCAAGCCTGATAACCAGCTTCACCTTCACTCATATCAGCAGGAAGATGTGGGTATGTCCAGTCAGTATATGGATCGTTTGCTCCACCTGACCCTGGATGATCATTTGCATGAAGACCCCATCTGTCATTACCATCATAATCATAGAACCATGGGAGCATTCTAACATTCTGAGTAACATCCCAGATTTCAAAACCAACTCTAACAAGAGAGCTAGTTGTGTAATATGCTAGAGCATAGTTGTCAGCTTCCCAAGTCCAACGATATTCATAATCGTTTGGAATAAGATACTTCCAACCACTTCCTCTAATGATTCGTGAAATCATATTGTCATAGGAGTTGCCAGCTGCTCCACCACCGTGGAAGAACCAACCTTTTCCGTCTGACTGGTTAACGCGTCCTGTATAAGCAGTTGGGAAACCACCCCAGTCTTGAGAACCTTGACATGGAGCTTCTTCTGTACAACTACCATCACCATTAGCAACAACAATAAAGTTCTTAAATGCATTTGGTGGTCCAGTTACTTTCCAAGCAAGACCATCTGCAGCAGGATATCCAGGATCAGCAAATGTAGATCCCTGTGAATAACCGCTAAGAACTTTGTTACTTGTAGTTACGTCTGTTACGTTCCAAAGCAGAGTACCTGCTCCATCATCTTCAAATGTAACTTTATAATTGTGACCAGTTACTGCGCCTGGATCAATGACTTCAATACGTCCTTGTCCATCGCTAGTACCGGTAGTATGAGACATATCAAAATAATCACCTGTGTCCACCTCATAAGCAGTACCTGGGTTAGGTTTCTTAGGTGAAATAGTGATTGTTTGTAGAGATGACTCTAATGATTTAAATGGTGCTCCTACATTATCTTCAAGATATGCATATGTGACCACACCATAGTAGTAGTCACGATCATTAGTGATAGGGCGATTCTTAAGAGCGTCATTGGTAAGGACAACCATACGGCTAACACCGAAGTCACCTCCAACGTGCGCTGGCTTATCAAAGAATAGACCAGTTGCGCCATCTAATTGTGGCTCACTAATTACTTTAACACCATTAACTACATCATATATAGCAACTACAACACCATCAGCAGCACTTGCTGTTGCGTTAGGAAGTTGATACACTTTGTAGCCTTCAAACTTAAATCCAGCTTGATTATAATTTTCTGCTTGTGAATACGCAGCTACTTCAGCCCAGTTTAGGGTGATGTATCCATCTCCTTCAAAGACTGAAACAGTCGGTGCAGGTGGAGGCTGCGGAAGATTAAAGTCATTATCATAAGCAAACTGAGCAAATTTATCATTGTACTTTAACACAGCAACAGATGATAGGTTATTAATTCCTAGACCTCCAATAAGACCAACAACAACATCTTGTGTGTCATTGATGACCATTTCAAAAGGACCTGTATTCATAACAAGTCTACGATCACCAGGAGGAAGAATAATACCATCTACCCAGCCAGTAGCTGTAGTAGGATCACCTGCCAACACAAACTTTTCTGCAAATCCAGTAATTGGATCAACAAACGGTTGTTGTGTTGGATACTCAGGACGTGGTAAGTAACCTTCCATGAGGTTAAACCACTGTAAAGTACCAGAATATACTCTAGTTGATGGGTCACTCACTGAGGATCCAGCAGCAAAGTATACAAAACTAGTCATACCCAGTGTATCAAGTACCCCGTCACCATTGACATCAACCTTAGGTCCTTCAAGGAAGTCATAACCACCAGCAGGAACTGGACTACCAAATGAACTTAGGAATTGATCGTCCCATGTGTTACCATTATATACATATCCAAGACTTAAGCTAGTATCAGCTCCTACATAGTCATCGGTATATGTACCAAGGTCAGGGTCAGACCACTGAGTAAAGTATACTGTATCGAGCTTCGCATCAGCTGGACCGCCAGGCAGACCAGTATAAATCATACGAGCACGTTTAAACATCATACTTGAAATTGGATTTGAAAATGGGAAATCATAACCCCACAATGTTAACTGCATTTCAAAACCGACAGGAGGAGAACCCCAACCGCCTTCAGAAACACTCACAACACCACCTTCAGCATATTCATCAGGTAGGTCGTTTGCAACAGTCCAAATAGTTTGGTCAGCACCAGGAATACCTGGAACATCTCCAACCCATGAATTACTCTCAGAACTCCAAGTGCCAGGAGTGTACTTACCGTCACCATTTACATCATCATACGGTGCACCTTCATCTGCTGGCCAGTTGTTCCAGTCTTTTTCATACTGGGCTTTATCTGCTGCTATCATTGCTTCTGTAACATCAGCTACTGAAACGTCACGAAGGATAGAAGCGTCAACCGTTAGGTCGCCGGTATTCCAATCCTTACGTACTCTCCAGATCTGCTGATCACGATAGTTCTCAGAATAATCCTTAGTTTTGATTTTACCGTTAGCATCACGAAGTACTTTACCAGCCTTAAGACCAGTATTATACATGGAACCGTTTACACGCACACGGGGATCACCAGATCCAGATCCATCTGTTAAGATTTCACCAGTGGTTGCATCCACACCGTATTTATCGTCTGCTTTTACACCCCATAGGATACCTTCAGCAAAAATAACACTTCCCATACCCTTCGGGTAGTTACCGGCAGAGCCGTGAGAAGTACCATTCCACTGGAAGAATCCTTGGTGTTCCATTTGGATTTTCCAACTATTAATATTAAAAAATGTGATAGATGGACCATCATCTCCCATTCCAGACTTTACTAGTCGTCTAGCATCGGTCTTTCCTGCGGTCTTGTCTCCTTTGATCTCCTCTGCGCTAAGCGCTGAGGCAAAGATAAACAAGCCGGTGACTGCCCAAGTGATCGATTTTTTCAAGTTCATAAAACTCTCCACTTTTTTTCTTAGCATCATCAGGCCGCCCTAGAAGGAGACTTGGATACCTGTTTTAAATTCGCGAGGAATACCAAACAGATCGAAACTATGGTCATTTAACCAGTGATTACGATTAGCTAGGTTAATTTTCCTGTACATTTCAACATACTCAGGTCCACGACCTTCAATGATTAGTGAACTTAGATCTGGATCATTCAAGAATCCATCATCATACGCATCACCAGTACGGTTATACACGTTAATAATGTGCTGTGTATTCATCAAATTAGTAATGGTTGCGTAAACCTTTACATTTGCTACACCTGGAACTGCGAATGTTTTTTCCACATTAAGATCTAAATTAAAATAAGATGGTGTTGTGGATGAGTTAATCGCTTCAACAGGAGCACGGTTACGTGGGTCATTGTCAGAAAGCAATGCACCTTCACCTGCGTCACGCTGTCCCATTGATCCATCAGAAAGCGTATATGGATGTCCACTATTAAATGAAGCAACCAAGTTAGCACCAAGGTTATCTGTTACGATATTACCTGTGCGATTAGTTCTAAAGTCAAGAACTGCGCTTGCCTGATGACGTTGGTCATAACGTGTAGCGTTAATCATTGTTGACTTACCCCAGCCAATTGTACCTAATGTTGGGTAAGAGTTCAATCCACGAACATCTTGGAAAACGTAATTGGCAAATAATTGGAAATTATTCACACGAGATGATTTGAAATCAATCTCAACTCCAGTTACGTTTGAAAAGTCAGTGTTTGTATAAACGGTCATGTCTCTTGCACCATATCTGTTCTCACCTAATGGCTGGTATACATCACGACTGACTTGATCTTCAGGGTTTCTAGTGAACACTGTTAAGTCAATAGATGCAACATCACCTATTAGAGTACCATAACCAATTTCAAACTTGGTTTCTCTTGTTGGGAGAAGTCCCCATGATGACCAACCACTTGCACGACTACGGTATAGCTGACCCATTGGAGCCATTTGTACATACTTACCATAGTTCAAGCGGAAAGATGCTTGATCAGAAATTGGGAAACCTAATCCAAGTCTTGGAAGTAGATAGGTTTGAGTTGGCATATCTTTAAATCCATACTGAGCATTGAAAGGATCCACAATCTCGTAATTACGATCTAATGGTGGATTATCAAAATCTTTCAAATCAAGATTAGCTTGATTGATGGCTTCATAACGAATTCCAGCATTTACAATCAAGTCGCCAGCTTCGAACTTATCATTAACATACATTGAGAAGTTCCATGGGCTACGTGGCTGATCATATTTGTAGTTATCACTAGAACCTTTTGATGGATTAGCATCCCATTCGTTACCTAGTGGATCATAACCGATAAATGAAGAAAGACGAGCTTCAGTTACTTCTGTGTATGCTCTTTGAGTTTCATTTACAACAGCATCATACAGTGTAGAATCAAGACCAATCTTTGAGTTAAGAGAATTGATTCCACTATAACTATAACGCTGGTAGTTATATTTCATATAATCACCACCAACTTTTAACTCATGCTCTCCCATCTGTGTGACAAACTCAGCATCAAAACCAAAGTAACCATCACGGCCTTTGCTGTATCCACCTCGACGAGCACCGTCGCGTTGGAATCGGAAACCATTAATATTATAATTTGAAGGCTCAACATAGCGATAAGAACCAGCAAAAGAATCAGCACCAGGTGTACCAAAATGGTTTGCCCAGTTTGAATCAACTTGAGCTACCGCATCACGATCGCCCCATGCTAACCAGTCCTTAAGTTTGCTTTCGCCACCTAATTTAAAATCTGCTACTCTACCATCAGCAGTCGTAACCTTTTTACCATTAAAAGACTTATCGTATGATTCATAGAAACGACCCATCATTCTAAAGTTAGTACGAATATAAGTATTCGTGCTTAAGAAGTAGGTTGCTTTCAAATTCATAAGATGGTTACGAGTAGTGGTCTCGTGTCTTCTAGAGTTAAACATACTCTGAACTGGAAGACCAGCACTCTGATAGGTATCTGTAGTAAAAGTACCAGCCAAACGAAGAACGAGTGGGTTCAGATCGTATTGAAGGGTACCATTGAAAGACATATCTTTTGAAGTGTTATCAAATGCGTATGTGTCATTTCCACCTCTAACAGCATCGCCTGCGTCTGCAGTTGGATCATAAACACCATCATGATTAGGACCATCTGTAAATGTGTAACTATCTGTTTCAGTAAGCACAACATAATCATGAGAGGTGGTTAATCCACCGATTTTATCCGGAATTGGATTTCCGCCCGCGATTGTGAAAGGGGTAAACCATCTACTTTGATTCTTATAGTTATCAGTAGAAGTTGTTCTAAATGCACCAAAATAACGAATCTTATCGCCAATAGGTCCTTGAACTGTAAAAGTCATATCCTGATCACCAGTAGCTGCCCATGGCTCACCTGCAACATCTCCAGCCATATTCTCTAGCAATACTGAAGCAGAAAACTGACTTCCACCAGTTTTAAGAGACTGCTGAACAATACCAGCAGTAGCACGACCTACACTAGCGTCAAAACCACCAGTTTGAACCGCGATAGCCTCAAGAGCTTCAGGGATTGCATTGGAAACTACTTTTCCACCTGCACCGGCCATTGAAGCACCTTCAAGAGTATAACCAATTTCTTCAGAACGACTACCTCTAACGTGTAATCCATCATGCATGCTAACCACACCAGCTTGACTTGCAACCATTGAGGTCACATTTCTTACAGCGTAGTTTTCAACTGCTTCTGAGTCCATAGTTCTCTGAACGTTAGTAGCTGTAACCTCAATCAATGGCTTCTCTGCTGTAACCTCAACAGTTTCACCTTCAACTGCAGCAACTGCAAGTTCAAAGTCTTGAATGGTTGTTAATCCAATGGTAACACGGACATTTGAAACTATTTGGGTTTGATAACCAATATAGTTTACCTGTACCGTGTAGATACCGGGTTGGACGTCAAAAATATAATATGTTCCATCTTCGCCAGTTGCTGCACCACTTGATGTTCCCTGAAGAACAACGTTGGCACCAACCAAAGGTTGACCATCTGACGTAACGGTACCACTAAGTTTTCCAGATAAGTTCTGTGCAAACAGACCAGCTGAAAAAATAGTAGCTAAGAACAAGATTGTGAGTTTTTTCATTATTTTACTCCACTTAACTGTTACTTTTGTTTAAATAAAAATTTCCCGAGGAATGTGAAATATATGTACGTAACTCGCTGTGACGTATTGATATCACACTTACCTCTACCAAGGAACCTAATAGTTTTTTTCAATATTGTACAGCTTTTTTTTTAAAAAAATTTATATGGCATTTATATTACCCGTATTGAGGAATTTATCGACGATAAAAATCTAATATGGAGCCAGATATTTTATTTTATAAATAAAAAAAGGTCATAATTATTTTAAGTATTAAGTAAAATTGTGACCAACATCCAAGAAGCCATCCCTATCATTACAATATTTTCAATAAGCGTTGCTTTGGTTAGCGGTAACTGTATTGCGGTTCCCATGCATGCACATTGAACTGATTTTTTTTGAATTAGGTTATTTAACACTCCAATTGTCGTTGATCCCAATATTATCATAGTTACAAATAAAGTGAAGATGATGATGTTGCCTGAAAGCAGATTGATTCCAAGATAAAGCTCAATAAATGGATAGACCCATCCATACCCTTTAAACACCTTAGCAATCGGATCATAGCGGGAGAAAGCATTAGGAAAATTACGATAATCAATAAACTTAAAGAGGCTAAAGACAATATAAAATAAACCCATAAAATCTGTCATAAACTTATTTAAAGTAAATCCAGTTACGTTTAAACCCATAGAACCCATTAGTATATAAGACAATATTATATAGAGAGGGATTAAATCGTATGCAGATTTTTCATTTTTGGGTGGGGATTGCTCATGTTTTTTAACATCAATAAGCGAAGCGGGGTACCCGCTTTTGTTTATTGCTAAAAGAACGTCATTTGAATTAATACTAGCATTGAAATGGGCAATTCCGGAATCTAGGTCTATAGTAAAATCGTTGCTATCTACTAGTCCTTTGAGAGCGTTTTGAATTGTCTCAATACAAGAACCGCATGTCATTCCATCAATTTTTATCGCTAGCAAAAAAATTCCTTATTTGTTTACAATGTAGATTATAAGTTTAAAAAAATTATGTTCAATTTAAGCACAATTAGAATAATTAAGTAAATTCCTAATATGGAAAAACAAGCATTTATTACCGGTGGCTCTGGTCATGTTGGTGCAAATTTAATTCGACTATTAATAAATAATGGTTGGAAGGTGCGCTGCCTAACACATAGTGATATACGTGCATTTAAAGGATTGAATGTTGAGCTCGTAAAGGGTGAAATATTGGATAGCTCTTTTTTGGAAGAACAAATGCAGGGTTGTTCCACTGTATTTCATGCAGCTGCTGTTGTTGGTGTAGAAAATATTGACATAGATATGATGCACAGAGTAAATGTTGAAGGAACAAAGTCTATGTGTGCTGCGGCACTTTCCTCACAAATTAAACGCTTTGTCTACTTTTCAAGTATTCACGCGTTTCAGCAAGAACCACTGGATAGCAAATTGATTGAAAATAGATTGTTGGTTACAGACCCCAAGGCACCGCAATACGATCTAACAAAAGCAAGCGCTGAACTTGAAGTAAAAAGGGCACATGAGAAAGGTTTGTATACAATTGTATTAAACCCGACTGGTATTTTGGGTCCGTATGATTTTAAACCAAGTAGAATGGGCCAATTAATTATTAATATAATGAATCAGAAAATGCCGCTTACCATTAATGCTGGCTTCAATTGGGTTGATGCAAGAGATGTATGTTCTGCGGCTATCAAATCTCTAGACAAAGCTGAATCTGGCAATAATTACATCCTAAGTGGTAGATGGGCATCGTTCGAAGAAATAGCAGAAATGATTTCAATAAAAATAAATAAAAAAACAAGGTGGGCAACACTTCCTTTTTGGTTAGCGTATTTGTATCTACCCTTTTCCTATCTGCTCTCAAAAATATTTTTAAAACGTCCCCTTTTTAGCAAAGGAAGCTTACACGCACTGGCTATACAAGCAACTCCTTCAAATAAAAAAGCGAAAGAACGTTTGGTATTTAATCCAAGACCGCTTGAGGATACAATCAATGACACTATAGATTGGTTAGTGAAAAATGATGTTCACTGAAACACAATTTAATCTATTTATATTTATCTGGCTTGCGCTTGCACTATCTGTTTTTATAGTACTTATATTTATAAATGCTCCTTATGGGCGGCATTTAAGAGAGGGCTGGGGAATCAATATTCCTTCTAGACTTGGATGGATCACAATGGAATCACCAACCATTATCATTATGAGTTTATATTTCTATAATCACTACTTTTTCATCAGCTATTTTGACCTAACTGGGGTATTGTTTTATATAATATGGATGACTCACTATGTTCACAGAACTTTGATTTGGCCTTTTCGGGCACAGATAGATAATAAAAAGATGCCAATATCAATAGCTCTATTTGCAATTTTTTTCAATACCATTAATACCGGGATTAACGCTGAATCTATATTTAAAATTCATTCACCTTACCCAGAATATTGGATTACCAGTCCTCAATTCATCTGCGGAGTATTGCTATTTACAGCTGGAATGTGGATAAACATCTCATCGGATAATATTCTTATCAACGCTAGAAAAAAAAGTCAGAATGAATATATTATCCCTAAAGGTGGATTATATAATTGGGTATCGTCTCCAAATTATTTAGGTGAAATATTAGAGTGGATTGGATGGGCAATCGCCACCTGGTCCTTGGCGGGATTTTCTTTTGCAATTTGGGTAATTGCCAACCTTGCTCCACGAGCAAGGTCAAACCATCTCTGGTATTTAGAAAATTTTGAAGACTATCCAAAAAAAAGAAAGAGGTTGTTACCTGGAATATGGTAAATACATTACAATTGGCTATTAAAAGCTATTGACTTGGATAAACAATGATATGTAGTATTTATTATACGCGTAAATTATAATCTTAAATCAGGAGTTAAATATGCAAAAAGGAAGTGTAAATAAAGTAGTGCTAGTTGGGCACTTGGGTGGCGACCCAGAAACAAGATATACCCCTAATGATACTGCAGTTGCCAACTTTACCGTTGCAACTAATGAATCATGGAAAGATGCAAGTGGGGAAAATCAAGACAAAACGGAGTGGCATCGCTGTGTAATTTTTGGCAAACCGGCTCAAATTGCGGGTGATTATTTAAAAAAAGGTCAGCTTGTATATTTAGAGGGCAAGCTCCAAACAAGAAACTGGGAAGATAAAGATGGTGTCAAGCGCTATACAACCGAAGTAATATGTGAAAAATTTACCATGCTGGGTAGAAAAATGGACTATGAAAATAATAAATCTTCAGAAAGTTTTAGCAGCCCAGAACAAAAAACTGAAGATAAATCAGATGATGAGGATTTACCTTTTTAGTTAATTATTTTTAGTTTTTTAATCAAACCAACCATTAGAATGCATCATAGTGAAGATAGATAAACTTGAAAAAGATATAAGCGATTTTTGGGATGCGAATATACTCCCAACATTAACCGAATATATAAAAATTCCAAATAAGTCCCCTGCTTTTGATCCAAACTGGAAAAAAAATGGACATATGCATGCCGTGTTAGAATTGGCAAAAAAATGGATTGAAAAATTTCAACCAGAGGGTAGCACAATTCATATAGATGAAGGTGGTGATAAAACTCCTATGATCATTGTTGAGATTCCAGGAGAAAGGGAAGGAAATATTTTAATGTACGGCCATCTTGATAAACAACCTGAAATGGAAGGCTGGAAAGATGATCTAGGGCCATGGGTTCCCGTATTTCGTGATGATAAACTATACGGACGAGGAGGGGCGGATGATGGCTATGCGTTATTTGCATCATTGGGGTCAATTTTATCATTAAAATCGCAAGGGGTCAAACTACCAAGAGTGGTTATATTGATTGAGTTTTGTGAGGAAAGCGGTTCACCCGACCTTCCTCACTATATGCATCAATTTGCAGAGACAATAGGTGATGTTGATTTAGTCATCTGTCTTGATTCTGGTGCGGGAAATTACGAGCAATTCTGGTCAACAGTGTCTTTAAGGGGTATGATCTCATGCAATTTAAAAGTGGAAGTGTTAAATGAAGGGGTGCATTCGGGAAATGCCAGCGGTATGGTCCCCTCCTCTTTTCGTTTAATCCGACAATTAATTTCTAGGTTAGAAGATGAAGTTACTGGTGAAATACTAATTCCTGAATTGCATACCGATATTCCGGATCATCGATATGTTGAAGCTGAAAAAATGGCATCGACTCTTAATGGTGATTTTGGATCCTTTCCTTGGCACAACGCAACATTGCCAATGACCAAGAATAGTATAGATGGATTAATAGGTCGAACTTGGAAGCCCACACTTTCAATTGTTGGATCTGGGGGAATACCCTCTATTCAAAATGGCGGAAATGTTTTACGACCTTACACTGAATTAAAATTATCATTTCGATTACCTCCTACGGTTAATTGCAACACCGCAATGGAAGCAGTTGATAAAGCTCTGAAGAATAATCCCCCAAACAATGCTTCTGTTACAATTAATTGGGATGAACCTGCAAATGGTTGGAATGCTCCAAAGCTTTCAGATTGGCTTGAAGATGCAATTGAAGATGCTTCACAATCATTCTATAGTAAGGCAGCAATGGCTATGGGTGAAGGCGGAACAATACCATTTATGGCTATGTTGGGTGAGCAGTTTCCGGCCGCTCAATTTGTTGTAACTGGAGTACTAGGTCCAAATTCAAATGCGCATGGACCAAATGAATTTATTCATATACCATTTGCAAAAAAATTGAGCGCATCTATTGCCTTTATTTTAGATAGATACCCATCTTGAGCCCAGAAGAACGGTTAAAGAAATTTAAACCACGCCCCTTTTGGGTACGATACTGTATCCATTATCTTACCATGTTTTTGGGTAGTCTTTTTACAAAGACCACCATTATTGGTAAACATCATTTACCAGAAAAAGGACCGTATATAATCGCTGCAAATCATTTTAATGTTTTTGACCCGCCATTTGTGATTTATGCAGTTCAAAAACCGGTTAGTTTTTTAGCGGCTAGCGACACTATTTTTACGTTTGTTGAGTATCTAGCGCTTTGGCTATATGGATTCATTCCAACAAATAGATCTAACCTGAGCCCATCTACAATTAAAATGTCAAAAAAGGTTTTAAAGGATCATGGATTACTTGGCATATTTCCTGAAGGTGACACTGAAAGCGATGAGCTAAGACAACCAAAAGCGGGCGTAGTATACCTTTCTGCATCCCATATGACCCCAATTGTTCCGATTGGTGTCCATGGTTTAAAAAAAAGTCTTTGGAGCTACCTACTTCAAGGTGTTCGGCCGCACATAACAATTAAGATTGGCAAGCCCTTTGGTCCCTATAAACTATCGAAAGATAAAACTAATAAGGAAGGTGATCTAGTTGAGATTGGTAATGTAGTTATGTGCCGAATTGCTGCGTTGCTCCCTGAAAAAACTCATGGAATTTATTCAAATAACCCAAAAATTAATCAATTCAAAAAAGAAAATGGAATTTAGGGTTTTAAAAATTAATTTGTATTTCATACTACAATAAAAAATGTCGATTTACTTACTATTATTTTCATTCCTTTTTTCAGCAAATGACCCGGTCCTTGGTACAATATTAGATGAAGCAATTAAAAGAGGATTGCCTAAAGAGTTTTTAGATAAGACTTTTAATAAACAAAATATTACGATTCATGAGAAAATTCCCGAGTTTTTTGCGAGACCATATGAGAAAAAAAGCTGGGATGTTTATAAAAAGATTTTTGTCACGCCAAAACGAATTGAAGGAGGCGTAAGGTTTTATAGTCAATATGGTAATGTGCTGCGAAAAACTATTAAAGATAATAATGTTCCTGTTGACCCTTTTATTGTTTTAAGTATTGTAGGTATTGAAAGCAATTATGGTCTTAATAAAGGAAGGTATACTGTATTTAATGCACTTTACACGCAAATTTTAAAAATGCCCAAAAGATCAAAATGGGCAAAAAGGCAGCTTGTAGATTTTTTGGTTTTATGCTATGAAGATAAAATCCCACCCCATTCAATTCAAGGATCTTATGCTGGAGCTTTTGGTTATGGCCAGTTCATTCCATCCAGTTTTATTTCGTACTCTGTTGATGGAAATAATGATGGTAAACGCAAACCTTATGACTGGGAAGATGTATTTGCTAGCATTGCAAACTACTTAATAAAAAATGGCTATCCAGCTTCTGAATATGATAGCGATAAGGTTTACAAATCAATTTATGCTTACAATCATGCTGACAATTATGTAAAAGCCGTTTTAACACTAAGCGAAGAGATTAGGAAAAGTGTTGATAAAAAATGAATATCATCTATCAATACTTAATAATGGATTGTAATTTTCTTATCCAGTATGATTAAAACAAATTCCAAATCGGTACGTGTTGAAGTAAACCCTAGCTACCTACCTTCCAGGTCAGATCTATCTAAACCAATCTTTTTCTTTTCATATACTATAAAAATCGAGAATCTTTCCGGTGAAACCGTACAATTACAATCCAGGTATTGGAATATTACAGATGGCAATGGAAATGTCGAAGAGATTAGAGGGCCTGGGGTAGTTGGCAAACAACCCTTTATTAAAAATGGGGATACTTTTGAATATACTAGCTACTGCCCTATGCCGACTGATTTTGGCGTAATGCATGGGCATTTTGAAATGGTAGCTGATAATGGTAAAAGATTTAAAACAAAGATAGCACCTTTTCGCTTATCAATTCCTTATTCCGTAAATTAAAATTATGAATAAAACAAAAATTATAGCAACAATTGGTCCATCATGTAGCGATAAAGAAACATTGCAGGAAATGGTAAATAGCGGCGTTGGTACATTTCGAATTAACATGTCTCATGGTGATGCAAAATCAAAAAAGAAACTTTTTGAACTAGTTAAATCGGTTAAACACCCAGAAGGAGGTCGTCCAGCGATTCTTGCTGATTTATGCGGACCAAAAATTCGTATTGTTGATATTTCTGATAATTTTGAACTTCAAGATGGGGATACTGTAGTAATCGCAAACAAGGAAGGTATGGGTGAAATTTTTGTTACTAAATCAATATCATTATCTAATGTGGTTGCTGGTTCAAAAATTTTAATTAATGATGGAAAGATACAACTAGAGGTTGATGAGGTGGTAAGCGACAATTCTTTGCGTTGTAAAACTCTTATTGGCGGAGAAATACAAAAAGGAAAGGGTGTAAACTTTCCTGGTGTATCTTTAGGCGTACCTGCTCTAACTGATCAAGACAAAGAAGATCTGAAGCTTGCAGTTAATGAAGAATCTGATTGGATTGCCCTTTCTTTCGTAAGAAACGCATCTGATATTGATGAAGTCCATAAAATTATGAACAACTTAAATACCCGACTTCCGGTTATGGCTAAAATTGAAAAATGGGAAGCACTGGAAGACCTGGTAAATATTACTGATGCTTTTGATGGTCTTATGGTTGCCAGAGGAGATCTTGGGGTTGAAATTCCCTCAGGAAAGGTCCCTGCTGCACAAAAGGAAATTATTGGTTTAGCAAGTGCAAATGGAAAGCCGGTTGTAATAGCAACACAGCTACTTGAATCTATGATTGATAGCCATACACCCACTAGAGCTGAGGTGAGCGACATATCAAACTCAATTTTTGATGGGGTAGATTGTCTTATGGTTACCGGAGAAACGGCAATGGGTAAATATCCCATTGAGGTTATTAAGACATTAAATCAAGTTATTACAGAAACTGAGGGGTCAAAAATTACAAGTAAAAATAAATTGCCTGATGGAATTTCAAAAACAGCTGATGCTATTAGTCATGCCGTTTGTCAAATTGCAGAAGATTTAAAAATTAAAGTTATTATGACAATGACGCATAGCGGGAGCACTGCTAGAATGATTTCTAGCTACCGCCCCCAATCTTTAGTTTATGCACTTACCCCATTTAGTAAAATTGTCAGACAATTACAGTTAGTATGGGGTGTACAACCAATAAAGGTTGATAATTACGACAACGTGGATAATATACCTGTACTGTGTAATAAAATTTTAAAACATATTGAAGTGATTGAATTAAATGAACAATTTGTTATTACCGGTGGAGTACCTATGGGGATTGCTGGTTCAACAAATTACTTATCAATTCAAGTTTATAATTAATTATCTAGGAGAAAAATATAATGAAATTTTCAAAATTATCTTTTCTTATTGCTACCACCTTCATGGTTATTTCGTGCTCAAACGATCAAGCTTTAAGAAATAGAGCAAATGAGCTTGCTCAAAAGTTTATTATTACTGATGGACATATTGATGTCCCGTGGAGACTAAATAAAGGCTATGAAGATTTATCTGTTAGAACAAAGACAGGTGATTTTGATTACCCCAGAGCTAAAGAAGGCGGTTTAGATGTGCCATTTATGTCAATCTATATCCCCTCTTCCTATATTGAATCTGGTGGTGCTAAAGAAAAAGCTGATTCACTCATTGATATGGTAAATCAAATGGCAGATAAAGATCCGGACAAGTTTGAAGTTGCTTACAGTCTCGCAGATGCAAATAGAATCTTTCAAGAAGGAAAAATTGCACTCCCCATGGGGATGGAAAATGGTGTAGGCATCGAAGATGACTTAAGTAATCTTAAATATTTTTATGATCGAGGTATTAGATATATCACGCTAACACATTCGAAAGATAATCTTATTTGTGATTCTTCATACGATGAATCTGAAGACACATGGGGCGGCTTAAGTCCTTATGGCAGAAAAGTAGTAAAAGAAATGAATCGCCTGGGGATCATGGTTGATATTTCACATGTAACCGATGAAGTAATTAACCAAGTAATGGACATGTCAGATGTTCCAGTTATCGCATCACATTCTTCCTGCAGACATTTTACAAAAGGCTGGGAAAGAAATATGGGCGACGCTGAAATAAGAAGACTAAAAGAAAATGGTGGGGTCATTCAAATTAATTTTGGGTCACGCTTTGTATCTCCAGAAACCGATGCATACTCTAACAATAAACAAGCAGCAGTTAAAGAATATTGCTCTAAGCCAGGGGCAAATTGTGTTAATTGGACTGCTCCCGCTGAATTTGAAGAAGA
>Ga0208277_1000438_pt1 | contig 24704 bp, 24 predicted proteins | sample ETNtaG_5_FD_185782 | JGI IMG/M metagenome (GOLD analysis project Ga0208277, IMG submission 185782) | Marine microbial and viral communities from oxygen minimum zone, Eastern Pacific Ocean - ETNP201406SV205 (SPAdes) (version 2) | ecosystem: Environmental > Aquatic > Marine > Oceanic ...
ATCTGTTGGTATCCCACAATATCCCACGAGAACATTCTTAAAAAATATTGGTAGCAAAATAATGAATGCAGCTCCAATCATTGACCCCAATATAGAGCCTAGGCCACCAATGATTATCATAAACAATACATCAAAAGATTTATCAATAGCAAAGGCCTCGGTGGGTTCCGCTGCTCCCAACCATACTGAGAAATATAAAGCTCCCGCTACACCAATAAAAAAACTGGAGACAGCAAAAGCTGATAACTTTGCTACAAGTGGGTTAACACCAATTATCTCAGCTGCAATATCCATATCTCTAATTGCCATCCAACTTCTTCCAATATGCCCTCTGACAAGATTTCTTGTAATCCAGGCAAAAATGAAAAGTAATCCAAGGCAGAAAAGATATGTTGCCCAAGGCGCTGTTGTGGGGCCAGTTACATCGATCCCCAAAAAGTCTCTTGTAGGCGCATTAATTTGTCCGGTTGGGGAATAGTTATAAGACCACTCCCACTTATTAAACAACCAAACCAGAAAAAACTGAGATGCAAGGGTGGCTACAGCCAAATAAAAGCCCTTAATACGGAGTGAGGGAAGACCAAACAGTACTCCAACAAGAGCAGTTACCAGGCCTGCAAGCATTATCACTAGAAACATATCTAAATTAGGAATCCCAGTCATAAGCTTAAAAGACGCATAGGCCCCTACCGCCATAAACCCACCGGTACCTAAGGAAACTTGTCCACAGTAACCCGTTAAAATGTTAAGACCTAAAGCGGCAATTGAATATATAAAAAAGGGTAAAAATACTGATTTTTCCCAATACTCAGTCACAAAAAATGGCACCACAAAAGTTGCTATAGCCATTAATCCCCAAAAAAGAATCTTATCTAAGCGCAACGTGAAAGTTGCTTGATCACTCTGGTATGAAGTCTTAAAGTCGCCAGCTTCCCTATAAAACATTCCCCTACACCCTCTCTATTATTTTTTCACCGAAAAGACCTTGAGGTCTGAATAGCAAAAATAATAAGGCCAACATATACGCAAACCAATTCTCAGTTGCACCACCAATCAAAGGTCCGATGTAAAACTCAAATAATTTTTCCCCGACCCCAATAATCAGGCCACCAACTATAGCCCCTGGAATTGAGGTAAAACCTCCCAACATTAAAACTGGGAGAGCCTTTAACGCAATAAGGGATAGGGAGAATTGTACACCCGATTTTGCACCCCACATTACTCCAGCAACCAAAGCTACCAACCCCGAGACCGACCACACAATCCACCAAATAGTTTCCAAAGAAATTCCAACTGATAAGGCAGCTTGATGATCATCTGCAACTGCGCGAAGAGCACGTCCCATTTTCGTATATTGCGAAAACAAAGTCAGACTAACCACTAGAACGATTGCAACAATGGCTGCAGATATCTCTAATTTATCAATAAACATATCTGTTGCATCCAAAATAATTTCAGACGGCCCTTCTGGCAATCCAATATTCAATTCTTTCACATTCGCGCCCCACATAAGGTCTCCAACACCTTCGAGAACATAAGCCAAACCAATTGTGGCCATGAATAAAATTATGCCTTCCTGATTAACTAGAGGTTTAAGTACAATTTGCACGATCAACCAAGCCAGTAAAACCATTACTCCTAATGAAAACAATAATGCTACTATAGTTGGGAACCCTGCGCCCCAATGCGTCGCATGCAATCCAAAAAGTGACAACAGATGCGCAAAAGGTATCTGACCAGTCTGAAATCCTACTAGCGTTAATGCAGCAAAAAGTGCCAACACTCCCTGCGCAAAATTAAAAATACCAGAAGCCTTAAAAATTAAAACAAAACCCAAAGCTACAAGGGCGTACATTACTCCAGCCAAAAGGCCAGAAATTAGGATTTCATAAAAAAATGGGTCTAAAAAAAACAAAATAATTACCTCTTAATTCTTGAGTTTTTACTAATCATGTGACACCCCTAAGTATGCGTCTATAACTTTTTGGTTGCTTACAATTTCCTTTGGAGTTCCGTCACCAATGTTTTTTCCATAATCCATAACCACAACTCTGTCAGCAATATCCATAACCACACCCATATCATGTTCTATTAGAGCCACGGTAGTTCCAAATTCTTCGTTTACATCTAAAATGAACCGGGACATATCTTCTTTTTCCTCAACATTCATTCCGGCCATTGGCTCGTCTAAAAGTAAGAGTTTTGGCTCTGCTGCCAAAGCTCTACCAAGCTCAACTCTTTTTTGAAGACCATAAGGGAGTTTGCCAACCTCAGTTTTCCTAATTGTCTGAATTTCTAGAAAGTCAATTACCTTTTCTACAGCCTCCCGGTTTTCATACTCCTCTTTTTCTGCCTTACCTTTCCAAAATACTTGAGAAATCATCCCAGATTTCATGTGAGTGAACCGACCGGTCATTATGTTATCTAAAGTAGACATGCCTTTAAAAAGCGCAATATTCTGAAAGGTTCTAGCAATACCTTGATATGCTATCTGGTAGGGCTTCATGGCTCCACGCTTTTGCCCATTAAACCAAACTTCACCCTCTTGTGGATGGTAAAATCCATTAATCACATTAAGCATTGAAGATTTACCCGCTCCATTTGGACCGATTATTGCTCTTACTTCACCTTCCAAGATATCGAAACTAACTCCCTCTATCGCAGTCACACCACCAAACCTGAGGGTTATATCCTTTACCTCCATTATTGTATTATTTTTCTTTTTCTCTTCCATTATTTTTCTTTTAAGTTCCTAAAGTAAAAGATTATCATTTAACTAATTTTGCACTTCTTATTTCCAAGGTTGCTGATATCGATCCTTCTCTGCCGTCTTCATATGTTACTTTAGTTTCTGTTTTTATAGTTTTCGACCCGTCGTATAATGCTTTTACCAAATCACTATACTTATCCTCTACAAACTGGCGCCGTACTTTTCGAGTCCTCGTAATTTCCCCATCATCCGGATCAAGTTCCTTATGCAAGACTAAAAAGCGGTCTATTTGACAACCTGATAGCATCTTATCCTTAGATATATCCATATTAACCTCGTTAATATGACCTTCAATCATACTATACACCTGAGGATGACCCGCAAGCTCCTGATAAGAAGCGTAAGCAATGTTTTCTTTTTCCGCCCAGTTACCCACAGAAGACAAATCAATATTAATAAAAGCAACGCACTTTTCTTTATCTTTACCAAAAAGTACTGCTTCAAGAATGTTGGGATAAAATTTTAGCTTGTTTTCTACATATTTTGGCGCAAACATTTCCCCAGATGCTAATTTTCCAACATCCTTAGCGCGATCAATAATTTTTAAGTGGCCAGTTCCATCTTCAATAAAACCGGCATCTCCAGTGGCCACCCAACCATTGTTATCTTTGGTTTCATTGGTACTTTTTGAATTTTTATAGTACTCAACAAACGAGCTTGGAGATCTATAAAGAACTTCTCCATTTTCTCCTATTTTCAATTCTACACCAGGAGCAGGAACCCCCACCGTTTCAGATCTTACTTCACCATCTGGCTGCATCGTCACAAATACACCCGCCTCAGTTTGGCCATATAACTGTTTCAAATTTATTCCTATAGATCTAAAAAACTCAAAAATTTCAGGCCCTATCGCCTCACCTGCGGTATAACCCACAGATACCCTAGACATTCCTAAGCTATTACGAAGAGGTCCATAAATGATTAAATCACCTAATGCATATAATGCTCTATTGAATAAACCTACACTCTTTCCCTCTAAAACATCTCCCCCGATTTTTTTTGCTAAATTCATAAAATAATGAAAGAGCCGCTTTTTTATATTACTAGCATCTTCAATCCTAATCATTATAGAAGTTAACAAACCTTCAAATATTCGTGGAGGCCCAAAAAAGAAGTCCGGACCGATCTCCTTGAGATCAGTCATAAGAGTATCACGGCTTTCTGGACAATTTATGCACAACCTTCCAAGGGGGGCCATGCATGTAGAAAAAATAAAATCCCCAACCCAAGCCATTGGTAAGTACGAAACAACTTCCATTCCTGGCCTAAGCTTATCAAAACTAATGGCACCACTAGCTGCGGTTAAAATATTGGCATTGGAAAGGACAACACCCTTAGATTTACCTGTAGTACCCGAGGTGTAGAGGATCACACCCGTTGATTCACTTGTTTGAGCTTTTTTTCTTTTTTCAAATTCACTCAAAGTCTTTTCAGTTGAATTCTCTCCTAGTTCAAGGGCTTTTTGGATGCCAATAATGTCATTACTTTCATAACTTCTCATACTTTTATCTTCTAGAAATAAAATCTTTTCAACATTAGGAAGCTTTTCTCCCAATTCAATAACCTTATCAACTTGCTCCTGATCTTCAGCAATAATTATTTTTGCTTCGCTATGTTGAAGCACGTGGAGCATTTCTTCAGCCACAGCATCTTGATAAATAGGAACCGGGATACCTCCAGCCATTTGAATGCTAAACATTGCAGAATAGAGCTGTTGACGATTATTGCCGACTATAGCTACTGGTGACTTATCTTCCATTCCAAGCTCAATAAGGCCCAAAGCTAAGTTGTTAGAATTTTTCGAGTAATCAGACCATGTCCAAGTTTGCCAGATCCCAAATGCTTTTTCCCTTACTGCGGGAAAATTTGGATATTTTTTAGCATTTTCTTCAAGCACCTGCCAAATTGTAGAATATTCTTTCAGCACAGCTGTATTATCTGTCAAAACTTATCTCCCTAGAATCTTTTTTTATAACTTTTTTATAACGATTAAACATATTTTTCATGAACTTCAAGGGATCAACTTAAGTTTGGCAACTATATCTTCCTAGGTATTGTCCTAGTTTAATTCAAACTAACTCCAAAGCGATAGCTGTAGCCTCGCCGCCACCTATGCAAATAGCCGCGACCCCGCGTTTAAGGTTGTTTACTCTTAAGTTATTTAGAAGAGTTACAATTATCCTGGCTCCCGAAGCTCCAATTGGATGGCCTAACGCACAAGCACCTCCAGAGATATTAATTTTATTTCTTTCTATATTAAGCTCTTTCATGAAAGCCATGGGAACTACAGCGAACGCTTCATTAACCTCCCACAAGTCAACCTCATCCGGACTCCAATTTACCTTATGTAATAGTTTTTTAACTGCCGGAATAGGTGCAGTTGAGAACCAAGACGGCTCGTTTGCATGTCCAGCATGACCAACTATCTTGGCTTCACAATTTAAACCTCGCCTGAACATTTCCTTTTCCCTCATTAACACTAGTGCTGCAGCACCATCAGATATAGATGAAGAGTTTGCTGCTGTCACTGTGCCTCCATCCCTAAAAGCAGGTTTTAAATTTGGTATTTTTTCAGGTCGTGCATTTCGAGGTTGTTCGTCCCTATCGGTGATGATTTCCTCTTTCCTATGAATTCTGCTGACAGGTGTAATTTCGTTTTTTGTGTTTCCACATTCTTCAAAAGAAATTGCGCGTTTTAAAGATTCTAAAGCGTACGAATCTTGATCCTCTCTAGTGAATTGAAATTTTTCTGCACAATCTTCAGCAAAAGTCCCCATTAACCTTCCTTGCTCGTATGCATCTTCCAACCCATCAAGAAACATGTGATCAAGTAGACTCCCATGGCCCAACCTTAGCCCAGATCGAACTTTTGGCACTAAATAAGGAGAATTTGACATACTTTCCATGCCCCCACAAACTAATATATCTTTGTCGGCATCCTTAAGATGGTTATACCCCATTATGGCTGTTTTCATTCCGGACCCACACATCTTATTTATTGTTGTCGCTGGGGTTTTATCGCCAAGACCTGCAAAAATACTAGCTTGCCTTGCAGGAGCCTGACCTTGGCCTGCCTGCAGAACACACCCCATGTAAACTTCACTTATATCTGACCCCAATACTCCTGCAGCCCTAATGGCACCTTTTATTGCCACGGCACCTAACTCTGCTGCAGACATATCGGATAAGTCTCCACCCAATCCGCCCATAGGAGTACGTCTACCTCCTAAAATTACCACTGGATTATCCAAAACACCCTCCATTATAACTTAAGCTACATTTGAACTAATATGACTTAATCTTTGATTTATTAATTTTTCGGCGTCACGAATGATACGGTCTATTAGCTCCTTGCAAGTAGGGATATCATTAATTAAGCCTGCTACCATACCACAAGACCAAGCCCCTGAGTCCATGGCTCCATCTTGCATAACTTTTGGATACACTCCGGCTACCTCTTCCATAATATCCTCAATTTTAAGGTCATTACCAAGATTTTTCTCCTTTTTAAGCAATTTTTCTACTGCAGCATTATTTAAAACACGTTCGGTATTCCTTAAAGGCCTCATAACTAATCTTGTGTCCAGCTCCGAAGCCGCTAGTATTGCGGCTTTCACATTTTCATGGACTGGCGCCTCTTTAGTAGCTATAAACCTAGTCCCCATATTCATTCCCTCAGCTCCCATAGCCAGAGATGCTACAAGTGATCTCGCATCTGCCATACCTCCAGAAGAGACAAAAGGTATCTCAAGTTCGTCCGCAGCCCTTGGTAGTAAAATCATATTGGGAATATCGTCTTCCCCTGGATGCCCACCACATTCGAAACCATCCACTGAAACTGCATCACACCCTATTTCTTGTGCCTTAAGAGAGTGTCTGACTGAAGTACATTTATGAATTACTTTAATTCCTGCATCTTTCAAAATAGGCATCACCTGTGATGGATTTCTCCCAGCAGTTTCAACTATTTTAACGCCACCTTCTATAATAGCTTTTATATAACCGGGGTAATCTGGAGCTTTCATCACGGGAAGAAAAGTTAAATTAACCCCAATAGGCTTATCTGTCATATCTCTACATTTAGAAATTTCATTCGCTAAGTCGCTAGGGGTCTTTTGAGTAAGCGCTGTGATTATTCCTAACCCACCGGCATTTGAAACAGCGGCTGCTAATGGTGCAAAGCCAACATAATGCATACCGCCTTGTATTATCGGATGCTCTATTCCAAGCATTTGTGTAATTCTAGTTTTCATTTCTTATACCCTTTTGTTAAACGATATGGCAAAATTTTGCCTTTGCTCACATTAATGTTTTTTAAATTGAGTATAAAATATGAATTGTTTATAATCAAATAGATAAGAACTCTATGAGTGAATCAAACCATTATCTCTGACAAGGAGGATATAATGAAACTTTTCTATGCACCTGAATCTCGCGCAGTCAGAACGGCATGGCTTTTAAATGAACTAAAATTAAAGTTTGAAGTGGTAAAGTTTTATATAGGAGATCCAAAAATGCGTGCCCCAGAATATTTGGAAAAGAATCCAATGGGACGAGTGCCCATTCTGGAGGATGGCAATGTTAGGATCTCGGAAAGTACTGCAATAGCACAGTATTTAGTAGCAAGATATGATAACGATGGTATGCTATCGCCACATCCAGAAAGTCAAGATTTTCCTGCTTATTTACAATGGATGCACTTCGCAGAGGGCATGATAATGCCGCCAGTAAATACAATAGTAGTGGAAACAATTTTACTCTCCCCGGAAAAAAGAAATGAAGTTAACTTGGGAAGGGCGACAAAACTCCTTAACAGAGCTTTATCTGTTTTAGATACCTATTTAGAAGGCAAAGATTTTCTGGCCGGAAAATTTTCCGCCGCCGACACAATTACAGGCCATGCATGTATTGTGACAAAAAATTTGGGCGCTGACCTGTCTGATAAGCCGAATATTGCATCATATCGTGAACGGCTTCTCGAAAGACAGGCCTTGAAGGATGCTCTAGATATCAAACAATAAATTGATGTGGTTAAATTGACAAAGCTTAATACTGGAACCGATCAATTGCTATGCGAGATACGTGAAAAAATTGCGTTGGTTACACTTAATCGTCCAGAAAAAAGAAATGCGCTAGGAGACAAAATTACTCCTGCCTTAAGAAATATACTTTCCATCCTAGAAGATGATCAAACGGTGAAAGTTATTATAATCACGGGTTCTGGCAGAGCTTTCTGTGCAGGTGGAGATATAAAGGATATGAGTAGTGATACAAAAATTGAACTCTCTATAGATGATCAGATTAGTGAACTTACAAGGAAGCAAAATGAATTAACCCTCAGATTGTTTAACCTTAAAAAGCCAACAATTGCTATGATTTCTGGACCCGCTGCGGGAGCAGGATTTTGTATTGCCCTAGCATGCGATTTAAGAATTGCAAGCGATACTGCCTTTTTTTCTACCAGCTACAGGAACGTTGGCCTCCCAGGTGATTATGGTGGTACTTGGCTTTTAACAAAGCTTGTAGGCCCAACTCTAGCAAAAAAGTTTTATTTTTCTTCTGAAAAAATTGCTGCACAAAGGGCTTTGGATTTGGGAATTATTACGGACATAACTTCTGAGGCGGAACTGGAAAATTCAACATTTATGTTAGCTAGAATGATTGCGGATGCTCCTCCCACTGCAATTTTCAACATGAAGAAAAATATTAATCACAGTATGCAGTCTAGCCTTGAAGAAACACTTAAAATTGAAGCTATTGACACAATTCGAGCCATCAATAGTGAAGAACATAAACATGCAGTAAGAGAATTTATTAATCTAAGAAAAAGACAAAAAGGATAAAAGTTTGCCCAGAAAAAAACCTGTAGCATTTATTGTAGGCGCCGGAGATTATATTGGAGCTGCAGTTGCCAAACGTTTTGCCTATGGAGGGTTCAAAGTTTGCGTCGGCCGAAGAAATTTTGACAAATTGACTCCTCTTGTAAATGAAATCAAAGAAAATGGGGGAGACGCTATTCCTTTTGAATTTGATGCCAGAAAAGAGGACGTTACAGAAAAAGTATTCAAGGAGATAGAACAAAATATCGGACCCCTTGATTTGGTAGTATTTAACCCTGGTGGAAACGTCTATTTCCCGATTTCTGAAACCACTTCTAGGGTATTTAGGAAGGTTTGGGAGATATCTTGTTTTGCTGGGTTTTTGACAGGCAGGGAAGCTGCAAAATATATGATACCCAGAAAGAAAGGATCAATTTTTTTTACGGGAGCTACTGCATCAATGCGTGGAAGCTCTGGATACTCAGCATTTGCTAGTGGCAAATTTGGACTAAGAGCTTTATCCCAATCAATGGCCCGCGAATTGGGGCCGCTAAATATTCACGTGGCTCATTTAATTGTTGACGCTGCTGTGAACACAGCATTCGTGCGGCAATTATTTATTAACAAGGGAACAGATCCAGATACCTTACCAGAAGATACTTTAATGAAACCATCCTCAATCGCGGAGACCTACTGGAACCTTTTTCATCAAACTAAAGATGGCTGGACACATGAAATTGATTTAAGACCTTTTGGAGAAAAATGGTAATGAAGATTGAATTTTATTTTGACTTTGGTAGCCCTAATTCCTACCTCAGTCATTTGGTTATTCCGAAAATTGAGCAAAGAAAAAAAGTTAAGTTTGATTATATTCCGATTTTATTAGGAGGTGTCTTTAAATTGACCGGAAACAAGTCACCAGCAGAAAGCTTAACAGGAATAAAAAATAAAAGCGAATATGCAGAAATAGAAACTAATAGATTTCTTAAAAAGAATGAGATTAATAATTACAAGTTTAATCCTGATTTCCCAATTAACACGTTAGCTTTAATGCGGGGGGCGACGTTTGCAAAAGAGAAGCCATACTACCACCCTTATATCAAGTGCATATATCAAAGCATGTGGGAAAAACCGAAAAAACTCGATGACCTGTTTGTATTCGAAACGGTGTTAAAAGAGTACAACCTTCCCAGTGAGGAAATAATTCACGGAATTCAAAACAAGGAAACAAAAGAAATGCTTATAGACAAAACTTCTGAAGCGGTAGAAAAGGGCGTCTTTGGGTCGCCAACATTCTTTGTTGAAAATGAAATATTTTTTGGTAAGGACCGACTAGAAGAAGTTGAGCTCGAGATAGAAAAAAGAGCCACCGAAGTGGCTCAAGTCTAGGGAGGATATGCTCGAAGAGCATGTCGTTAAATTAATTAATTCACTTTCTATATTCAATATTTTTTTTGTCATAGCCGCTATCTCAGAAATGCATAGCTACAATAAATCGCAAAGCAAAATTCTATAAATTTCTTTTATCTACCACCCTTACAGCTTTACCTTCTGATCTTGCGACAGACCCTTCTTCACTGATATGAACTTTTACACTCACCCCAAGGGATTTTTTGATATTTTCTGATAAAATTCGTTGGTATTCCTGAATTTTAGCAACCTCTCCCAGCTTTGATAACTCAACACTTATAAGCATTTCGTCGAGCCTCTCTTTTCTAGAAAGCTCTATTTGAAAGTGGGGTGCTAACTCCTTAACTTCCAATATCTTTTCCTCTACTTGAGTTGGAAAAATATTAACACCTCTGATTATAATTAAATCATCTGACCTACCGGTAATCTTTTCCATCCGTCTCATTGTTCTGGCAGTTCCTGGCAACAATCTTGTCAAATCTCGAGTTCTATATCTTATTATTGGGAATGCCTCTTTGGTCAAAGACGTAAAAACTAACTCTCCGCTTTCACCGTCGGCCACAACTTCTCCAGTATGAGGGTTAATAATCTCTGGGTAAAAGTGATCCTCCCAAATATGAAGTCCATCTTTTGATTCAACACATTCATTTGCAACACCAGGCCCAATAACTTCAGATAATCCATAGATATCCACTGCGTGCATATCAAAAGATTCTTCTATCTCCTGCCTCATGGAATTAGTCCAAGGTTCAGCTCCAAAAATTCCTACATCCAAGGAACTCTTATCTGGACATATCCCTTGATTGCGAAATTCATCCAAAATTGAAAGCATATATGAAGGCGTAACTGTAATGGCCTTTGGCTTAAAATCTTCAATAAGTTTAACCTGTCTGGTGGTAGCACCTCCCGAAACAGGAACAACCGTACAACCAAGTTTTTCACATCCATAATGAATACCAAGGCCTCCCGTAAAAAGGCCGTAACCGTATGCATTATGTAAGATATCCCCCTTTCTAACTCCACTTGCCCTTAAACACCTAGCTACAACTTGGGCCCAAATATCGAGATCATTATCCGTGTAACCAACGACAGTAGGTTGGCCAGTAGTTCCTGAAGAGGCATGGATCCTAGAAATCTTATCCCTTTCAACAGCAAACATTTTAAATGGATAATTTGCCCTTAAATCTGATTTAATAGTAAAAGGAAATTTAGAGAGATCCGATAAACTACGTAAATCCTCGGGATGAACACCCAAATTATCAAAATGGGCTTGATAAAACGGCACGTTATTATATGCATGATTTAGCGACCATTTCATACGCTCTAATTGAAGATTTCTTATCTCATCAATAGATGCAATCTCTATAGGCTCCAACTCATTCTTCTTAGGTGATAAATCCTTCATAATTACTCTAATTTACCTTTTCTATTGCAAGTGAAATTCCCTGCCCAACTCCAATACACATAGTGCACAGTGCTCTATTAAGACCAGATAATTTTAGCTCCAAAGCAGAGGTGAGAGCCAACCTAGCTCCAGACATTCCGAGAGGATGCCCCAACGCTATCGCTCCACCATTTGGATTAACAAAATCTGAATTATCCTTAAGTCCAAGCAGCCTCATTACAGCAAGACTTTGGGCTGCAAAGGCCTCATTAATCTCTATAATGTCAAAATCTGAAATTTTTAAACTCAGGCGCTCGAGTAATTTTTTTGTTGCTGGTACTGGACCAATGCCCATTATTCTTGGCTCAACACCAGCGGTAGCCATGCCTAGAATCTTTGCAAAAGGCTCAAGCTGATATTTTTCTACTGCATTCCTAGAGGCAATGATTAGAGCTGCTGCTCCATCATTTACTCCCGATGCATTCCCGGCTGTTACTGTTCCATCTTTTTTAAATGGGGTTGATAATTGTCCTAATTTTTCTAAATCTGCTTTCCTAGGATGTTCATCCTTAGAAATAACTTCTGGCGACTTTCCACCTAAATTAATCGGAATAATTTCATGCGCCAGCCGTCCTGACGCAATAGCCAATGCCGCCTTTTCTTGAGACCTAAATGCAAAAAGATCTTGATCCTCTCGAGAAATTGAAAAGTCCTCAGCCACATTTTCTGCTGTTTCTGGCATGCTATCAATCCCATAAAGGTTTTTAATTATTGGATTAATAAACCTCCAACCAATAGTAGTATCAAAAATTTCTGCTTTACGAGAAAACGCAGTCTCCGGTTTCGGCAAAACTAACGGAGCCCTGCTCATACTCTCAACACCTCCCGCTAAAATAATTTCTGCCTCTCCACTCCTAATACTACTTGCTGCCATCCCAATTGCATTCAGCCCAGAACCACATAACCGATTAATAGTTATAGCTGGAACATCAGGTGGCAAACCGGAAATTAGGAGGGCCATCCTAGCAATATTTCTATTATCCTCTCCAGCTTGATTTGCACACCCAATTATCACATCATCAATATCAGAAAGTTCTAACTTTCCACTATGCTCTGTTGCTGCTCTAATCGTTGAAGCCAACAGATCGTCTGGTCTCACCGAGGACAAAACACCTCCAAACCTTCCAATCGGTGTACGCGCCCCTCTACAAATATATACCTCACTCACTTTGTTTTCTCCTGAAAGTGCTGACCACTTATTGTTCGCGAATGCCCTCTAAACTCTGCAACAGCTTCATTTTTTTCGTTAATTACAGAAACGTCATAAATTCCTGACCTACCTGATCTGTTTATTTCAGTAGCTTTTGCCATAAGTCTTTGACCTTTATGAGCTGGCAATAAAAAAGTTATCGTATTATTTTGGGCTACAGTTGATTGGTTGTAAGTATTACAAGCAAAGGCAAATGCACTATCCGCTAATGTAAAAATAAACCCACCATGACAAATTCCATGACCATTTAAATGCTTATCTTCGATAACAAGGCTAACTTCTGCTTTTCCCGGAAAAACCTTCTCCAACTTCATTCCTAAACCCTTTGAAGCCTGATCATTTTCCCACATAATTTCTGCACATTTTTGTGCTATTTCCAGTGGTAACATTTTTTGTTACTTTCCTTTAAAGTTAGCTTGCCTTTTTTCCAAGAAAGCGCTCACGCCTTCGGCATAATCATCAGAAAGACCACACTCTTCTTGAAATTTTGCCTCAAGATTGAGTTGTTCAGCAAACGAATTTGTTTCAGCAACATTTAAGGCCTGTTTAATTTTACTAAAACCGAAAGTTGGTCCAGAAGCTAATTTTTGGGTCAATTTCTTTGCTTCATTCATAAGTTCAGCTTGCGGATAAACTTTCCATATCATTCCCCATTCCTCTGCCTTCTCTGCCCCTATCGGTTCTCCTGTCAAAGCCAGTCCCTTTGCTCTAGCATTACCTATTAATTTTGAAAGGCTCCAAGTTCCTCCGGCATCCGGTATTAGCCCAACATTTGCAAAAGACTGAATAAATTTGGCATCATCACTTGCCAATACTATATCGCATGATAAGGCTAAGCTTACCCCCGCTCCTGCAGCAACACCATTAACAGCACAAACTACTGGAATTTCTATTTCTTTAATAAAGGAAACCAAGGGATTGAATTGTTCCTTTAAAGTCTTACTAAGATTTGGCTTTTCGACCATAGAAGACGGATCGCGTTTTGATAAATCTTGACCTGCACAAAAACCTCTACCAGCACCGGTCAATAGTAAAGCTCTAATGTTAGATTCTTCTCTTAGAGACTTGAGAGAAGTCATCAATTGAACATGGAGTTCATCAGTAAAAGAATTAAGTCTTTCAGGCCTATTAAGAGTAACTTTTGCCCAATTCTCACTTTTATCTACTAAAACTAAATTATCCAAACTTTATCTCCCGTCCTTACAATTACATTACAAAATTTTGCAAATCAAATAATTTTTGTTATATAAAATTGTTCCATTAATTAAATCAATAATATTAGAATAGTAAAGCATGTCAGAAATTTCAGTAACCAGTTTTTTATTAGGCTCATGGCAAAAATACCATATCCCCGGACAGCAGTTTAAGTCACCAATTGATGGATCCAAATTATCTAATGTAACTGAACATAATATTCCTTCTGAAGACATTCTTAAATTTTCAAGGAATGTAGGAATTAAGAATCTACAGAAATTAAATTTCCATGACAGAGCCAAAATTCTTAAAAGCATCGGCTTGTTATTAAATGATGCTAAAGAAAAGCTTTATTCATTATCTTACCACACAGGAGCTACGTTAAAGGATAGCTATCTTGATATAGATGGAGGGATAGGAACTCTTTTGGTAATGGCATCAAAGGCCAGAAAAGAAATGGACGAAAGTTTTATACACCTCGATGGAGATGTAGAGATTATTTCCCGGAAAGGTACTTTTTTGGGTCAACACATCTTCTCTCCATTACAGGGTGTAGCCGTGCATATTAATGCCTTTAATTTTCCAATCTGGGGAATGTTAGAAAAATTAAGTTCCAGTATTCTAGCCGGAGTGCCAACAATAGTTAAACCTTCAGCCAGCACATCGTTCTTAGCACAAGAGTGCATGAAGATAATTTCCGAAAGCAACCTATTGCCAGAGGGAGCGCTACAATTTATTCCAGGTCGAACAAATGACCTTCTGGATAAACTTATTGGTCAAGATATTGTAAGCTTTACTGGATCTTCAGAGACAGGATTTAGGATCCGTTCCAACCCTAACTTAATTAAAAATTCGGTAAAGTTTATTTCTGAGCAGGATAGTTTAAATGCGTGTATCATGGGGGAAGATGTTGAGATAGGTGATTTGGAGTGGGATGTATTTTTGAAAGAGGTTGTAAATGAAATCACTTCTAAGGCTGGGCAAAAGTGCACAGCAATAAGGAAAATCTTTGTTCCAGAAAATAAACTTAAAGCAACTATGGAAGCCCTTAAAGAAAATTTAGAATCTCAAAAAGTCGATGATCCTCGAAAGTCTAATACTGACATGGGTCCGATAGTTTCATTAGATCAGAAAAATGATGTGATATCGAAAATCTCCGAAATTTTAGAAGAATGTGATATAATAACTGGAAAGTCTAATTTAGAAAAAGATAATCAGCATGCTGGTACCGCTTACATGGAGCCAATGCTTTTATATTGCTCTAATCCTAACAATGCGGAAAATGTTCATGAATTAGAGGTATTTGGACCTTCGGCCACAATCATGGGATATAAAAGCAATGAAGAGGTTGCTAACCTTGTAGTTAAAGGAGGAGGTTCCCTGGTATCTTCCATTTTTTCCAATGACCTAAATACAATTAAGAATCTTTCGCTAAAATTGGCACCCTATAATGGAAGAATATATATAAATAATAGAGAATCTATGGATGAAAGCACAGGTCACGGTTCTCCACTCCCTCATATGAAACACGGCGGACCAGGTAGAGCTGGGAATAGCGAAGAATTAGGCGGGATAAGAGGAGTAACCAATTACATGCAGAGGACCGCTATTCAAAGTAGTCCGAATTCCTTAAGTAAAATTACCAATACCTGGATTGAAGGAAGCAATACGTTAGATCCCGGAATACACCCCTTTAAGAAGAACTTTAACACTCTCATGATAGGAGACACTATAATTTCTGAATCAAGAGAAATAACTTTAGAGGATGTTGAACATTTTGCAGAATTCACCGGAGACAAATTTTATGCTCATATGGACGAAAATGCTGCAAAGCTCAATCCCTTTTTCCCTGGAAGAGTAGCTCACGGTTACTTACTAGTAAGTTTTGCCGCTGGTCTTTTTGTTGATCCGGATCCAGGTCCAGTTTTAGCAAATACAGGTTTAAAAAATCTCTCTTTCGAGAAACCAGTTTCCCCTGGTGACAAAATAAAGGTCCAACTAAGTGTAAGGAAGAAAAAGCGGCGCACTGAGACATACGGCGAGGTAGGCTGGTCAGTTAAGCTTGAAAATCAAAATAAAGATACTGTAGCAAAATATGAGCTACTTACTATGAATTCTTATACTAGCTAAAATTGGGAATTTCCTTTGGATATAACTAAAAAATTTATTGATGACTTTCATTCAGTGAATAAGCTAAGAGTTTGGTCGCTAGTTATAACGATATTTGGCGATTGTGCTACTCTAAGAGGTGGAACCATTGCTATGACAGAACTTCAAGCCATTACATCTCTTTTAAAAATAGAACCGGGCGCCCTCAGGACAGCGATGTCAAGATTGACGAAAGAGAATTGGCTAATAAGAAACAAAGTTGGCAGAAACTCATTTTACAAACTGAGCGAGCAAGGACTAAAGTCCTTTGTTGAACCTACATCAAGGATCTACGCGAGATATCAAGAAAAAAGTGATAAGCAATTTTACTTGGGCATAAAAGAACCAGTCTATGGGTCCGATATTAAGCTTTTTCAAAAATTTCTAAAGAGAACCGGTTCAATCTCCGTTAATAAGAATGTTTTCTTTATTCCTAAAATATTTTGCTCCGAAACCTACATTGAAGAACAAAACGTCTTCATAATAAAAGGTTCTGAAATAAATGTGCCTAACTGGGTATGTAACATATTATTTCCTAATCAAATAAAAGAAAATCTTCTAGAATTAATAAAAAAATACCGGAAACTTAATTATACCAACATCGCTGAAAAACTCGAAAAACCTCAAGATGCCTTAATTATTCGAATTCTGTTAATCCATGAATGGAGGCGAATAATTCTTAAATTACCCAATAATCCCATGATTTTTATTCCTCCTGATTGGCCCCTAGAGGATTGTAGACTCCTAGTAAAATCCATATATCAGAAGGTTATGTTGCTTTCCGAAGAATGGTGGAATGAACCTTTACTGGAGAAAGAAAAGAGAAAACTGTTTTCCAGATTTATGTAGTTTTATTTGTTTACATTTAAGCAGAACATGTTACAATTTATTTGGGTTTCAGTTTATTTGGTAATGTATAATACTTAGAGGGAAAAGAAAGATGTATACTCAAGGACTTACAGATAGTTTAGATGAAGCAGTTGAAACTCCAGAGTTCTTTCAGGCATTTCAAAGGAGAATTGATTCAGAGGAAAAAATTGAACCCAATGATCCAATGCCTAATGCATATAGAAAGACTTTAATCAGGCAGATAAGCCAACATGCTCACTCGGAAATTGTCGGCATGCTTCCGGAAGGCAATTGGATAACACGAGCACCTACTCTCAAAAGAAAAACAATACTGCTAGCCAAAGTTCAAGACGAAGGTGGCCATGGCCTATATCTTTATGCAGCAGCTGAAACATTGGGTATTAGCCGAGAAGAGATGACGGAACAATTGCTTGTGGGAAAGGCAAAATATTCATCCATATTTAATTACCCAACACTTTCTTGGGCGGATATTGGTGCTATTGGATGGCTGGTAGACGGGGCAGCTATAATGAATCAAATACCCTTATGCAGGTGCTCTTATGGACCATATGCAAGAGCCATGGTCAAAATTTGTAAAGAGGAAAGCTTTCACCAAAGACAAGGCTTTGAAATAATGATGACTTTGTCAAAAGGGTGCAAAGAGCAAAAGGAAATGGCTCAGGATGCATTAAATCGCTGGTGGTGGCCCTCTCTTATGATGTTTGGCCCACCCGACACAGAAAGCAATAATACAGATCAATCTATGAAATGGAAAATTAAGAGGTTCACGAACGACGAACTTCGCCAAAAATTTCTAGATGCCACTGTGCCCCAGGCTAAACACCTAAATTTAATAATACCTGACAAAAATTTGACCTGGGATACCGATCTAAATAATGGTGAAGGAGGTTACTCCCATGGCCCAATTGACTGGGATGAATTTTGGCGAGTAGTAAAAGGCAATGGCCCAATGGCGAAAGATAGGCTACGCGCAAGAAAAAAGGCATGGGAAGAAGGTAAATGGGTTAGAGACGCTGTTGCAGCTTTTGCTAAGAAAAAGCAGCCTACAGTTGGAAAAAATTAAAATGGAAACCAAATCAACACTTTGGGAAGTTTTTATTAGATCGAAAAGCGGTTTATCACATAAGCACGTTGGTTCAGTCCACGCTGGAGATGAAGTTATGGCTTTAAATGCAGCTCGGGACACATATACAAGAAGAAATGAAGGGATTTCAATTTGGATTGTTCCTTCAGCTAAAATCACTGCTAGTGATCTAAATAATATCTCTGAAACATTAGAAAATTCAGAGAATAAAATTTATCGGCATCCATCTTTTTATGATATTCCTGATGATGTAGGCCACATGTGATGTCAGAAAATTTATTTTTCTCTACCATTGAATTGGCAGATGACCATCTAATTCTCGGTCATAGATTATCAGAATGGTGTGGTCATGCTCCAACCCTTGAAGAAGACCTATCCTTACCAAATCTGGGTCTAGATCTTTTGGGCGCAGCTACAAATCTATATTCTCTAGCGTCAAATCTCGAAGGTGGGAAAAGATCTGAAGATGAACTAGCCTTTGGAAGAATTGAGAAGGAATATAAAAACTGTCTCTTAGTAGAAAAGCCAAATGAAAATTTTGGACACACTATGCTAAAACAACTCTATTTCTGTGTTTTTATGAAATTATTTTGGAATGAATGCAACTCCTCAAAAAACAAAATATTAGCGGGTATTTCCGAGAAATCACAAAAGGAAATGATTTACCATATTCGCCATTCCGGTGAATGGGTAATCCGATTAGGCGACGGCACAGAAGAAAGTCACAGTAAAATGACTGAAGCGATAAATGAACTTCACCCTTATACTGAAGAGCTTTTTTATATGTCCGAGGCTTCACTTAATTGTGCTAAAAAGAATTATTTGCCGGATCGTTTAAAGATAAAAGAAGCGTGGGAAAAAGAGATTAAAGATATTTTTAAAGAGGCTACTCTCTCCTACCCCTCTATCCTGCATTTTCAAATTGGCGGCAGAAATGGCATTCATACCGAAACTATGGGCCATCTAATCTCAACCATGCAATATCTTCAGAGAACCTATCCGGGGCAAACGTGGTAAGTTTAAAAGGAGATTTGGGCCCTGAAGCACCTCCAAATCTATATTCAGAGGTATGGGATCTGGTATCTTCAATTCCGGATCCTGAAGTTCCTTGCATAACGATTTATGACTTAGGCATAATTAGAAAACTGAATATTATTGAAAATCAGGTGATAATTAAATTGACCCCAACCTATTCAGGCTGTCCAGCAATAAATGCCATAGAATTGGCTGTCGAGGAAAAACTTCGGGAAAATGGCTTTATTCCAGTTGTTGAAAGAGTTTTATCTCCTCCATGGACCTCCGATTGGATAACAAAAGAAGGCAAGAAAAAACTAAAAGCTTATGGAATAGCTCCACCACCACCCGTCACCGATATTGAAGAAAGTTCATTCTTTTCTACTCAATCAGTTGCTTGTCCAAAATGCAATTCCTCAAATACTAAGAAGGTATCTCATTTTGGATCTACAGCCTGTAAAGCTCAATACTCTTGTAACTCTTGTCTAGAACCATTTGAATTATTTAAGTGCATATAAAAATGGCTGGGAATAATTCAAATAACTTAAAAGTACAAAAATTAAGATATCTTACCACAGACGCCATTGAGATAACCTTCAAAGTTCCAGACAATCTTAAAAAGGAATATAAATTTATTCCCGGACAATATCTGACCTTGGAAAAAAAGATATCTGATACATATGAAAGAAGAACATATTCAATCTCTTCAGATCCTATAAGTGAAAATATATCAATAGGCATAAAGCGGATACCGAAAGGGAAGTTTTCCACTTATATTTTTAATAACCTAAAGGAAGGTGATGAATTAAGGGTTTTTACACCTGATGGTAGATTTTTTACAGATTATAAAGATAACCAAAATTTAGTATTTGTTGCCTGTGGCTCAGGCATTACACCAATAATTTCAATAATTTCCTATGTCCTAAGAACAAAGAAAAATTCCAGAATATCACTTTATTACGGCAATAAAACTATCGCATCAACCATGTATAGCCAAAGGTTAAACTCTTTAAAAAACTCTCATATGGAGAACCTTTCACTGAATTACTTTTTCAGCATAGAGGCACAAGATATAATCTTTAATCAAGGCCGCATAACCAAAGAAAAAATTGAAAATTTAATTTCTGGAAACCAAATTTCCCCTGAAAAAGTTGATGGAGTTTTTCTCTGTGGCCCCCAAAATATGGTTTTCCAGATGAAACAAATTTTTAAAAAACACATTGGAGAAAGCAAACCAATCATGTCCGAACTATTTTTTTCCGATGAGATAGAAAAACCGGAAGAGAAGAAAAAGGAAAAATTCACAAAGATTGAAACAATCATAAAAATAAAAATTGACGGAGTTGAAAAAAGGATAAATCTAGAAAATAAAGAGGAAAATATAATTGATGCAGCTTTAAGGCAAAATATTGAACTTCCTTTCTCATGCAAAGGAGGAATGTGCTGCACCTGTCGCTGTCTAGTATTGGAAGGTGAAGTAATGCTAGAGAAAAATTATTCCTTGGAAAGGTGGGAGCAAGAAAGAGGATACACCCTGGCTTGCCAGGCCAAACCAAAAACTGATTTTGTATTCTTGGATTTTGATAGAAGCTGACTTCTTATTATTTTTACGTTAGGTAATTAGAGAATTAATATTAATATTGTGATTTGTTGAAAAATATGGTCGAGACGCTATTTAGGATTAACCTGTATTTGCTTTTTTGCATTTCATTCCTACCACAACATATTTTCCTACCAAGCATAACCACAACTGCTGACTATTTCGGCAGCAATTATTCGACGATGCAATTCGCAATTTCAGCTTTCATGGCTGGAGGTGCATTTCTACAGATTATAATTGGCCCACTCTCAGATCGGTTTGGTAGAAGGCCAATTTTATTGATTTGTTTAGTTTTTTTTATTTTAACAACAATTGGCTGCATCATATCTTCCGAGGCTTATTCCTTTCTGATCTGCAGAACTTTGCAGGCTATCTCAATCGCAGGACTGGTTATAGGTAGAGCAATTGTCGCAGATACCCAGGAGCAAAAGAAAGTGCTTCAAACAATGGCTAATTTGGCCGTTATAATGGCTGGAATTACAATTGCAGGACCCATTTTAGGCGAATTAATGGACAGCAATTATGGCTGGAAATCTTCCTTTTACCTTTTGCTTTTGATGGGCGTCATATTACTGTTCGTGAACCTGGCTTTTCTCCCAGAAACAAATTCAAGAAAAATCAATAATTTTTGGGATCAAATTTCCCAATATAGATTGTTGATTAGAGTAAAACTTTTCTGGGGTTATGTTTTGTCAGGAAACTTTGCAACTGCTTCTTTTTTTTCGCTTCTGGTAGCCACACCTTATATTATCCAGAAAATCTTTTACCTTGATTCAAGTTGGATAGGAGTAATGATAGGCATAATTGTCATCGGCTTTATTTTAGGAAATATTATTAGCGTGAAATTTTCAAAATATTTATCCGAGTTTTCATGGCTTTTATCTGGCTATACTAGTTTGTTATTTAGTATACTATTATCTCTATTGCTACATAAGCTTTTCCCAAATTTTCCGCCTGCTCTATTTGCTCCATTCTTTTTTATAGGAATTGGGAATGGCTTTATTTGGCCAATATCTATTGCAGGAGCCATCTCAATCAATCAGAACTTAAGAGGCAGTGCTTCAGGTCTTCATGGTGCATCGATGTATTTCTTTGGGGCGGTATTTTCCTCAGTTACTGGGATAATGATTTCTATAGCAGAAAATACGTGGCCTTTATTTTTACTTTTATCAACTTCAAGTTTAATAGGCATTTTTGTTCTTTTTACTTTATATGCACAAAATAAAAAAAATTAAACGGCCTGAAACTCTACTCGTCTTTCCTTAATTGGAAGGTGAACTAGAGAAGAAAATAACGCCAAAGCAATATTTATAAACCATACTAACTGATAAGATCCTGTCTCGACGAAGAAATATCCGCCGAGGTAAGCACCTAAAAATGCCCCAATTTGATGCGATAATAAGGCGATCCCAAAAAGTGTCGCCATAAATCTGGGACCGAACATTTTCCCAACTAAAGCAGCTGTAGGCGGAATAGTAGACAGGTAAGTAAAACCAAGCGCAGCAGAGAAAATTAATACAGATAAGGTGTTTTGGCTACTTACGAGAAACAAACATACAATTACTGCACGAGAAAAATAAATAGCCGAGAGAAAATTCTTCATTCTCCACCGTGTTATATACCATCCAGCGAACAAACTTCCTATAATATTAAAAAAACCTATAAAAGCCAAAGACCACCCAGCAACGGTTGTTGGCAGTCCACAAAGTTCTATAACTCCAGGCATATGAGTTCTTATAAAGGCCACATGGAATCCACAGGTAAAAAACCCAAGAATCAATAAATTAAAACTAGTGGTTCGAGAAGCTAAGTTTAACGTTTCAAGCAGAGTAAAACTGCTTTCACTTTTATTTCCCGACATGGAAGGATCAGCCTTTAAGGCCCAGCAAAAAGGGATTGCCAAAATAAATACAACTATAAGAAAATAAATCAGAGCAGTCCATCCGAAAGAAATGATAATAAAGCCTGCAATTGGGGCCATAAGAAATTGACCGAAAGAGCCGCCAGCATTAACGAGACCAAAAGCAAAACCAGATTTTTCAGGAGGAATTCTCTTATTTATTGCCGCCATAGCAACTTGAATGCCAGTAAATCCATAGCCAAATGAAGATAGAACTCCAATGGCAAACACAAGCATAATTGGCGAAGTTGAAAAAGGAATTAATGCTAAGCCGATCATAGAAAGAATTATCCCAATAAGCATAGCACGGTGATAACCAAACTTATCTGCCATCGCACCGCCAAGTGGGTTGGCGATCCCAGTAACCGCCTGGCCAACAGCAAAGGCTAGACTTATAGACAAATAATTAATCTCCAAATCTGTTTCCATTCCTGAAATAGCTAATGGAAGGACTCCCGCTACACCAAAAGTAACGGCAATAAGGAGGCTCGCACTAAAAATCAAAAATATATAACTACCAAACATTTATGCTCCAAGACTGTATTGTTTAATATGTTAGTCCCTTTTATTATCTTTTCCAATACAATGAACTGTTACCTGACGTTCATGATGTTGCTCCCGGTGTTCAAAAAGAAATATTCCTTGCCATACTCCCAACTGTAACTTGGACTTAATTATACTCAGGGTCAGGTTTGTATTAGTTAGCATAGTCTTTATATGGGCAGGCATATCGTCTCTGCCTTCAAACCTATGTTCATAGATTTTTTTGTCACCCATTGGAACTAAGTTATCTAAAAATGCTAATAAGTCTCTTTGGACATCATTTGACGCATTTTCCTGAATGATTAAAGAGGCACTAGTGTGCATAATACTCAAGTTAACTATCCCAGTTTCAATATTCGATAATTTCACAGCCTGTTTTATTTCATTAGTAATGTCTATTAGACCAAGTCCCATAGTTTCAAAATTCAATTTTGATATGTATTGATTCATTAAGCCTAAAGTGCCTGGTAGACCGTTGATTTTATTTCTTCTGCAAACGGTATCGTGGAGCCCAAATATTGGGCCATAATAACTCCAGTTAAATTCTCATCTCTATCTACCCAAAAATATGTTGATGCAGCACCAGACCAACCAAATTCATTCCTTCCAGTTAAAAAACGTGCCTTTGACTGATCTACCATTACTCTACCCAGCAAATTGTAGCCATAACCGTCAAAAGGAATTTCGTAACTATCTATTACCAATGGTCGATATTTGCTATCGACACGGTTCAACAATGCAAAATTCATCATTCTATCTGAAATAAACGGGTGACCATATTTATCTAAACCTGTACATAACATAGTAGCAAACTTGTTATAATCTCCGATTGTAGAAAACAACCCATGTCCTCCCCTGGCTTTAACTAAAGTTTGATCCGAAGGATAAATATCTTCTATATTTGCTACATCCAATTTATTGAACTTAGAAGAGAATATAGCTGGGTCATCAATATTTTCTTTACCATATATCTTTGCTATTCGAGATTTTTCTTTCCCAGTTACAAAAAAACTAGTTTCTTTCATATCGATAGGTTCAAAAATAATTTCTTTCAGTATCTCGTCAATTCCTTTTCCAAAAACCTTCTCTAGAACTCCTGCCAATACATCTGTGGATAGTGAATATCTCCAACCTTCTCCCGGATGAAAAGCAAGAGGAAATCTGCTTATTTCCGAGACAAAAGAATCTAAGTCAAGATGTGACTTGTGAATTATTCCTGCCCTCGCATAAAGATTTCCCACTGCACAACCAGTGTTGAATCCATAACTCAAACCAGATTTATGTGTTAACAACTGTTCAATATTAATCAGCGTTTTAGCATGTTCCACTACTCCACTAGCAGTAAGAACCATTTGACTTTTAAAACAATCAAAGTACATCGCCACAGGGTCGTAAAGCCTTAGAAGTCCCATCTCAATAGCCTTTATAGCTGCGACAGACACTATAGGTTTTGTCATAGAATATATTCTATATATAAGATTACTTTCTCTTTGAAAATCTTCATTTCGGCTTACAAATCCGGCTGAAAAATCCTTCCCTTCTCTTTGTATTTTCCACTCAATAGAATCAAAATGATCTCGCTGAACAAATTTTTCCGCAACTGTCCTAATTAACTCCTTCCTTTGCTGTGAATTCATTTGCTCTCCAAGATTTTATAGCCTTTAATCTACAATATTAACCATAACTCATTATGAAATT
>Ga0208277_1000439_pt1 | contig 24670 bp, 23 predicted proteins | sample ETNtaG_5_FD_185782 | JGI IMG/M metagenome (GOLD analysis project Ga0208277, IMG submission 185782) | Marine microbial and viral communities from oxygen minimum zone, Eastern Pacific Ocean - ETNP201406SV205 (SPAdes) (version 2) | ecosystem: Environmental > Aquatic > Marine > Oceanic ...
ATAATAAAACCTAAATATAGTGAATTAAGTGAAGATGCTCTATATGGATCAAGCGTAAATAATGTATAAATTATTAATAATGCATTTATTGCACTTATAATTGATAATGAATATAAAAAATTAATATTAAGAAAATTATGACGAGAAAGACTGTAGGCATAAATAGATATACCGGTCCAATATAAAATACCAAATGCAAAAATTAAACTTATCTCAATCATCATTTGATTTGCGGCAAAATTCGCATCTCCCCAGATTATCATAAAATCTTGTGACCACGAAACTATAAAACCTATTGTTGATATTAAAAAAAGGAAAACTCCAAAGCCCATTAAATTTTCAGTGCTATCTTTTTTAAAATCATTAAATAATCCAAAAATTCCATAACCTGTCAAAGTTGCACCAATTATAGATAATAATGCATTTAATAAGCTGATATTACCATTCAGTATTACTTGATTAGCAAAAAAAGTAAATATATGCTCACCATCAATCGGCATATTGTTAAAAAGTAATTGTAAAAAAAATGGAATAAGATTAAAAATAGATCCAAAGATAAGAGAGATGCCAATGAGGTCTTTTAATGATAGCTTGGGAATCATTTTTTACCTTTCATTAATTTTTTGATTTCAGAAAGTTTATCAAATGCATCTATAGTTATGAATGAACCTCTAAAACTCTCATCCATTTGTTCTATTAAGGCATTCCATTTTGCTAAATTATCAAGTGAAGGCTTATTGACTGTTAATCCGTACTCCTTCATAGCGTTAACTGCATCACTAGATTCATACCTATTCTTGTCTTGAAATCTTTTTCCAATTTTTTTAGATATTTTTAACATAGATGTTTGATGTTCAGGTTTTAATTTATTCCATATTCTCATATCTATAACAATAGCAGCAGTTAGATTTCCCCATTTCATGTCAAGCATGTTGTCAGCAATTCCAAAAATTTGCTGTGAAAGTGCATACATTGGATTCAATCCTAGTGAGTTTATCATGCCGGTTTGTAGTCCAGATAAAATGTCTAAAGTTGTTAACGGAACTGGTTGAAAACCATTTTCCTCATACAACTGAACTGCTTTATAGTCACCTGCCCATGTCCAAATCTTAGACTTTTTTAAATCTGAAGGAGTATAAACTGGTTCTGTTGAAAACCAATATACCCAACCAATATCAATCATCGTTAATAGCTTAAACCCATTTTTTTCACTTTCACCGTAAAGCTCATCACTAAGCTGATTTCTTACAAAGTCTACATCGTTATAATTTTGGAATAATAACGGATAATTAAATGCTGTAAAATATTGATTTACCTCTGTCATCCCTTCTGTGGTTATTGCTGCGCCATGAATTTGACCAATTCTTATCTTTCTCACCATATCTCTTTCATCGCCAACCACTCCTCCAGGGTAAATTCTCAACCTAACCTGTCCATTGGTTGCTTTTAACCATTCTTGTCCAAGCTCAACTAATAATCCATGCCACTCTGTTCCCTCCGGAGCTAGCGTTGCCATTTTAATTACTATTTTTTTTGCATACAAATTATGAGACAAAGATACGATAATTAAAATGTTTAAAATGTTCTTAAGCTTTACCATAATTAATAAAAATACTCATCTATATTATCAAGAAGCCAGTTAGCTCTTTTTCGATTCATATAATTACTCAAAGTTAGCTCTGGATTAGCATAAATATCTATATTGAGAGCTTTATAAAGCATATTGGTAAAACTGTTCTTGTCTTGCTCAGAAACTGCAATATTTTCTGCGTATGAAATATATGGCGATAAATCTTTAGCTTTAGAAGCGTCTATTGCTTTTTTAAAAAACGATTTTGCTAAATCTAATTTATCTTCTTTGGCGTCATGCCTAATTAATGAATAAGAAATCATAGCAGTATAAAAAGAGCCATAATTCCAATCAGGATCTAATTCCATACCAGATTCAAGTAAAAATCCAATTTTTGGTAATTGGATAACCCATTCTGGCGCACCATTGCTTGACTGAATCGCTCCTGCATAAGCGCCTGCAGCCCAATAAAGTTTTTCAGCAGTTTCTTTTTTAAAAACAATCTTATTTTGGTTGTTTTCATTTATCCATGAATTATAATCTGGATAATCCAACGCTAATGAAGTATTTATATAATCAATAGACCTAATAAAGTCTTTATGAGCTTTTAAATAAATAGAGTTACTACTAGTATAATCTAAATATTTCAATCTAACAGCCTCATTCATGGTAAAACCGTATGAAAAAATTGTTAACTCTTTTGATGCATTAAATTGCAATGTTGAATTTGCAGGATTTTTAATAGCCTTATTCTCTATTTTATTGAGATTTGCTTTTAAAATATTTTTTGAAAAATTTGGTGTATAATTTATAGCAAGAACGCTAACCCTGGGAGAGCTACAAGAAATAATGAAAGATAGTAATAGCGGATAAAAATAAATTAAATATTTATTCGTGAAGTTCATTGTATAGAGGGTAAGATTGACATAATTCTTTGACTTTTTCATTCACATTATTAAATACATTTTCATCATCTATATTGCATATAACTTGATCAATCAAATCCACTATCTGAATCATTTCACTTGTACCCATACCGCGTGTAGTCAAAGCTGGTGTTCCAACACGTATTCCACTTGTGATGAATGGACTTTTTTTATCAAATGGCACCATGTTCTTATTAACAGTTATGCCAGCTTTTTCGAGAGATTTTTCTGCAGCCTTTCCTGATATGCCTTTATTTGATAAATCGATTAGCACAACATGCGTATCAGTTCCACCGGAAATTATATCGTAATCCTTTTTAATGAATGCATCAGCCATAGTTTTCGCATTTTTAACAATACTAGCTGCATATAATTTAAACTTTGGATCAAGAGCTTCGCCATAGGCTATAGCTTTTGCTGCAATAATATGCATTAAAGGCCCACCTTGAATACCCGGCATAACAGCTGTGTCTAATATCTCGGAAACCATCTTTATTCGACCGGATTTTGGAGCAACAATATTCCATTTGTTTTCAAAATCTTTACCCATCATAATCATACCACCTCTAGGCCCACGTAAGGTTTTATGTGTAGTTGTAGTAACTACATCACAATATGGCATTGGAGATGGATGAATCTCAGCGGCAACTAGCCCTGAAGGATGAGCAATGTCAGCCATTAAATAAGCATCAACACTATCAGCTATTGTTTTGAATTCTGAAAATTCGACAAATCTTGGATAGGCGCTTCCACCGCAAATAATAACTTTGGGTTTATATTTTTTTGCTTGCTCTAAAACACTATCTAAATCAACCCTGCCGGTATCCTTATTGACTTGATAAGAAACTGCATTATACATTTTTCCTGAAAAATTGACTTTACTTCCATGTGTTAAATGACCTCCATGCGCTAAATCAAGCCCCATAATTGTATCACCAATATCAGCAAAGGTCATCAATGCAGCCATATTTGCCTGAGAGCCTGAATGCGGTTGAACATTTGCATAATCACACTTAAATAGCTGCTTTGCACGATCTCTTGCAACATTTTCAGCTTCATCAACATGTATACAGCCGCCATAATACCTTGATCCAGGGTATCCTTCGGCATATTTATTTGTCATAATTCCGCCAGCCATTTCTAAGATAGGATAGCTTACAAAATTCTCTGATGCAATTAATTCTAGTGTGTCATTTTCCCTATTAAGTTCACGAACCAAAATATCATACATCTCTTTATCGGAGTTTTTAATATGAAAATATGGCTTTGAATTAATAGACAAAATTTTACCAGTTGCTTTTTTTATTTAGCTTTTCACCTACCCAGCTATAACAACTGGTTGTTGTCTTTATAAAGCCTTTATTTTTAACATTTGCATCCATCATAAACCATTGAGCTTTTCCAAACAGCACCTCATTTTCACTAAGCCACGATTTTGAGCGACTATAGCGTGAAAAGCCTAACTCTTCAGCTTTATCAAATGACTCATAAGCTAAAGTTGCTACAACCCTATCATCTGTAGTGATTTGGCCCGATCTGCAAGCTTGAAAACCTTTATAGTATACATTTGCCTTTGCTGCGACAGACTCCCCTTCATTTGAAAGCATAACAGCACGATCAGCCCAATCAAAAGCTGAACTATAATCCTGATTTTCAAGATATACTTCTGAAATTTTTATTGCTGTTCGAAAATTTCTTGGATCCAACCTAAATAACTTTTCATATGTTTTTGCAGCTGATTCTAAGTCGTCAGCTGTATCGTAAGCTTGAGCTAGCTTTCTAAATGCTACTTTACTGGTTGGGTCTTCATCAACTACTTGTTTTAAAATAATAATGGCTTGATCTGATCTATCTGCCTCTAGAAGCTTATCTGAATAATCAAGACCATAGCTAATATTGTCTGGATTGCTTTCAAAGCGACTTTTGTAAACATCTAATGGGTCTCTTCCGCTTTTTTCATACGCTTGAGCAAGGTCACTTTGTGCGCCTTCATTATTAGGCTGAATTTTTAACAAATCTTTTAAAACTATAATTTGATCATCATATCTACCTTCATTTGCGTATAATTTAGATAATTCTGTTTTGATATCTATATCCTCAGGAGACAAATAGGATAATCTATCCAACTCATTCATTTGCAAATCCTTTTTACCTTGTTTTTGGTATGAATAAGCCAATCTTTTTCTTAGCTCAACATTTTCAGGCAAAAAGTTCAATCCTTTTAATAATACATATTCTGAGCTGTCATAACGTCCCATATATTCATATGCTATTGCATAATACAGATACACCTCTTTAGGGTCATCTCGATCACACCCAAGGTCAGTTAATTCACCATAAACTTTTACAGTATTTTCCCAGTCTCTATTTTTATAAAATTCAGCAGCACTGCTAAATACCCTTGGGCATCTAACTTTACGTATTGAATCTTGACGAGCTTCTTCTACAGCATCAGCGCTAACTTCAGGCGCTGGTGGTGCGCACATTGTAACGAATATTGCAATTGCGAAAAAAAATATTTTATTTTTTAAAATACTGGTTGTCATTGTTTTGCTCTCCTTCTTAAAAACCATATATCTCCCACACTTATACCAATGGAAAACTGTTTAAAAGTTTCACTAAAATTATTTTCTGAGGTACGTGAACCATTTTTATACGATAAATCTAATTGATTTGCCGTATTACCAAATTTAATACCAAGTCCTAATGATAAGCCATTCTCAATTATGTTATTTCCAATGGATAGCAATTTATAATCTTTTCTATACATACCTAATCTAAAAGTAATTTTATCTTGCCAATCTTTATCATTCATATTTCCAAATTTAACAATTCCTGTTCCAATATGACTATTTGAAACAATCTGGTCATTGAATAAACCTAAACTTTTTATATTCTGAGCATTATCATTCCATAATTGAAATTCAAAATAAGTATTTAAAGAATTTTTAAAATCTATATTAAAGCCTAAACTAAAGGCGTTTGGAGCATATATATTTTCAACCTTCAATGTATCGACATTTGTATTTTTTGGAAAATCATTGCTAGTTGGAATTAAATCACCATCCGTATCTTCAAAAAGATCAAAATTATAAACATAAGCAGATAGCGGCTTATTGGTTTTTACTATTCCAGAATATATACTTAAAATGATTTTTTCAGATTCAAAGAAATCTCCAGAGAAAAATACATTGTACTTAGACCCTTTAAATGTGTTAATACCTAAAGATCTATAATATACATTATTTAAAATGATTGATTTTTCTGTTCGCGAAGATCCAAAAAAACTATCAAAAGATAAACCAACATTCATTTTGGCGTTTATTGGAAGTGAAAAAGCGAAACTGGAGGCCATTACTCCGCCTCCCGATTTAAATTCCTTGTGGAGAGACAGGTTTTCATCATGCATCAAATAACTAGCTGTATCTGTCTTAAAAAAAGTATTTAAGCTGTTAACTGGTTTAACAGATAATCCAACTGCATAGGTATTTCTTATTGGCACAAGAAATTGAATTCCTCCAAACTGTGAAGACTCGCTACTTGAAATTGATTCTTTCAAACTAAATGATTGTGACTCGTACGTACTATTAATATATGCGTTTTTTAAATATTTCCATGTTGATGGATTTCCAATAGATACTTTATTTACAAAATTTGGAACTAAACCTATTGACCCTAGTCCATTTTCTGATGTATAAAAAGAAGATCTAGGTAAACCTAACCCATAAGAACTATAGATTGATTGTGCATCATAGAATGAGTACGAAAAAAAAAGTATAAATACCAATCTAAGGTAATACATATGTGATCCTTAGCTTAGGATGAAACTCAACACTTTTTGTATCATAAAACTGTAAAATTTTAAATGGGTCAACATCAATATTTGGCTGAATATTGAAGGTGTGAATAGATTTTTTTTCAGATAGAGACTTACTTAAGGCAGATCGATGATTAAATTTTAATTTAGTATTGCTTAAAGCAGCGGAAGATCCATTTGTAAGGTCGTAGGTAAAAATTTCTTTTTCATATTTATTAAAAGTACTTGGCAGATCCATATCGGTAAGTAGGTAAGAATTTATAATTTCAGAATTAGATGAATCTTCAGTTATTAGATTGAGAATTAACTCTGCTTTTCTAAAGATTCCACCTTTAGGCATTTCCCATGACCCTGTATCAATTTTAAGCAAAGATTTTAGCCCTTTTGCAAGAGAAATAGATAGATTTAAAGTGTCTGCTTCCTCAAGCTTAGGAGGCGTTAATATCGTTAAATCATCAATAATATTGTGAGAGCTTAGTGTATCAATTGTTAATGTGTCATTAGCAAAGTGTTTAAAATATATAGATAAACTTGAAACTGTGGACTGACCGTTATTTGCGCTATAAAATCTATAAAAACCAAAATCGGTATTATAAATACCAACAGCAAAAGCATTATTAAAATCCGTTATGTTCGTATCAATAAATGCGTTGAAATAAGAGGTGTCTACAAGAAATTCTAACTTAGAAGATGTGGTGTCATTTATAATATTTCCATAACTAATTATATCTGAATAATTAGTATTATAATTTAAATAATTGGAATTATTTCGACTGAAAACAGAATCAGATACGTTTGGAAAATATCTTAAATAGAATAATGAATTTGAGGTGATTGAATCATCAACAAAGTTGAGTGTCAATTTCACGCTATCTATAACAATAGAACTATCTACATAGTCATGAAGCTGAGATATAGTTTTTCCTGAGGATATATAATATTGACTATTAGAAAATTTGCTTGCTCTAATATAGCTGTAATCAAATGTATAACCACTATCCTGACCAAGATATAAATATTTAGAACCACCCATCAAAGGAGGAACCTGGTAGGTTGTACTTTCTAATACATCAAACGAAACTGTATCCACGCTTAGCGATAAATCTAGATCATTAAGCATTAATGGCTTCTCTTCACAAGAAATGAAATAAAGTAAAAGTGATGCTAAATATATTGCTTGGCGATTTAACATATGATGATATCTTAACTGTTATTTAAACAAAGAATTAAGCAAAATGTTTCGATAATTCTTCATTGATTACCGAAGAAGTCATTGTATAGTCTGGAGTATCACCCTCTTCAACTTTTACAGATATTAATTTTTTCTTATTTTGCTTTATAAGTGGAAGTGAAAGAAGTTTTTTTGTATTGTTTGTAGAAGAGCTATCCAAAGAAATAATCAAGTCCACATCTTCAATTGCAGCTTCATAGCAATTGATTTTATCACCTTTGATCTTTTGAGGCAGTACAACTCCTAATTTATCGTATACAGAGCGATCATAAGTTGCATACTCATCGAAGTTATGGACAGTTAAAACAGTCTTAATATTATCATAAAATTCTTTTGTTTTATATATTTGCTGATAAATGAGCGGGACTGAAGCGGTTTGCCAATCGTTACAAATAATAACATCAGGTTTCCAAAATAAATGAGGAAGCGTAGCTATAGATGCCATTGAAAAGTATGCATACCTTTCATCATTGTCTGATAAAATTCGACCGTTTTTTGCCTTATAAAGCAAATCTGAAAGCGGTTTAAACCAATCTATGTTTTCTAAAAAATATACCTGGACTCTGGTTTTAGGTATAAAAGCACTTTTAGCTGAAACGATTTCACTCTCACCAGCGAACTCAAAAGGGATCTCTCTAAGACGAATAACTTCTCTTAGTATATATTTCCTTTCGCTAACAAATCCGTACTTAGGGAGTATAGTTCTTATATCATGACCAGCCTCCTGCAAGGCAAGGGGCACGTCAACAGAATATTTACTTAAATTTGAAGTATTGGCAAAAGGAGATATTTCAGTGGTAAAGTAAAATAATTTTAATGACATAGGATTATGAGTTTTCTATTTAGCGCTAAGCTGTTTTAGAGATTCTCGAGCTTTTTCATAAAACTCTGAACCAGGAAAATAATCAATCAATCTTTGGTATTCTTCTTTTGATTTTTTGATATTACCCATACTTCGATGACAATGGCCAAGCTTCAACTGTGCATCATCATCTTTATCAGTTCCAGAAAAAGAAAAAACCTTTTCAAATTCTATCACTGCTCTTTTATAATTTTTCATTGTATAGTAACACTCAGCAAGCCAATACTGGCTATTATCAGCTAAATCATTCGCCGGATCAGAAAGAACTAGTCCAGAAAAACCATTAATTGCTTTATTATAATCACCGTTTTGATATGCAGAAAGAGCATCAATATAGGTTTTTTTGTATTCTACCGGACTTATTTTAGAGCTAACCTTATCAGATGCTTTACTACTTTTTAAATCATACATTTCAGTAAAACTATTCGCAAGAGTTACAATTTTATTCTCAACCATTACCAATTGAGCAAGAATTTCAAAATTTACACTATCAACATATGAAATCTTGTCCTCTATTAGTCTCATCTTGTTTTGAAAAGTATTGATTCTATTAATCAGTAGAATTGCAACGGAATCTGTTTGCTCTTTTGCTTTTAAATTGGCTGAAAGTGCATTTTGAAGTTCAGGTAAAAGTAGACGCATTTGAGCATCAAGTGAATCAATGCGCATATTTTGACCTGCTAAAGAACTATTTATTTGTGATAGAGCTCGTGAGCTATTACTATTTTGACCTATAGTCAATGTTGAAAACATTAGCGCAAATAAACAGAAAACATCTTTAAGTATATGTTTAGACATATAACCTAACCTCAGATTTTTTAATAATACAATAGAACAAATTTACCTCAAATCTATGAGAATCGATATTATTTTTTAAATAATTAATAATTCTCCTCTCTGCTAAAGTTTATGGCTATACCTATCATAATAAAGCTAGATAATAAAAAAGAGCCTCCATAAGAAACGAATGGAAGAGGCAATCCTTTAACTGGTATCATTCCAGATGCCATAGAGCAATTAACAAATACATGGGATAGAAAAATTGTTGATATTCCAATAAGAACCAAGCCTGAAAATCTATCTGATGAATGAAAAGCTAAATATAGTATTTTTAAAATTAAATAAAGAAAAAGGGTTAGCATAAATAAAATTGCTAAAAAGCCAAGCTCTTCACCTATTACGCTAACTATAAAGTCAGATTCTTGTACTGGTAAAAATTTCAATTGTGTTTGTGTACCCTCACCCCATCCTTTACCAAAAAAACCTCCAGAACCTAACGCAGTTTTGCTTTGAATAACCTGATATCCAGATCCAAGAGGGTCAAGCTCTGGGTTAATAGAAGTTAATATTCTATTTCTATGATATGGCCTTAAAAATCCATTCCAAAACAATGGGAAAATAAGGCCAAGAAAAATATTGAAGAAAAATATTACTATACCATTCCATAGCTGAGGTTTTGATAAGAAAATTATTAAAGCCATAACTAAAGACCATGAAGTAAAAACCGATACATCAAAAGCTGTAACAATGCTTAATAATGGTGCTATAACTAAAAACAAATGGAAAGGTCTCGCGCCCACCCAATAAAGCATTGGTATAACAGGGCTCATCATAACAATTGCTGTGCCTAAATCAGGTTGATTGAGAACAATTAATGCTGGTATAAAAGCTATTATAAATGGAATTAAAATTGCGCCAAAATGATCTAACTCTATTTTTCTATCAGATAAATATCTAGCTAATGTTAAAATAATTACTAGCTTAGCTATTTCAGATGGTTGCAAACTAAAAGGCAATCCAATATCTATCCATCGATGAGTATCTGCAACTTGAGCACTGAAATACGGCAACATAACAAAAAGAATTATTACTCCGTAAAATATATAGACGTATTCGTGAATTAATTTTTTAGGAATTATCATAAATAAGAACATTAATAAAACCGCAGGACCAAGAAAAATTATCTGCCTAAGAAATGCATTAGAGTCACCAAGCGATCTACTTTCAGCTACACTAAAAAGGGAGATCAAACCTAATATTAAAATGCAAAAAACAATTAACAAGATACTGTAAGGAGAAGATTTTATAACTCTTGAAACGTCTATATTCATTGTTTTATTGCAATATTGTAATTGATATTTTGATTATATTTTTTAAATATTTTTCGTGCAATGGGTGACGCCACACTACCGCCTCCACCTCCATTTTCTACTAATACTACGACAGATATAATATCATCATTATTATAATTCGCAAACCCTATGTACCATGCATGTGTTTCTCCGTGCGGATTTTCAGCAGTCCCTGTCTTGCCTGAAACTATTACACCTGGTATATTTGGATCTGAAAGCTTACCAGTACCTTTTTTACCATAAACAACTTCCCTCATTGAATTATGAATAATATCCCATGTTTTCGAACTAACTGAAATTGATTTATCGGTATGAGGATTTTTAGGCTTAACCAAATGAAGATTTTTAGATACCCCTCTTGTTGCCAATATATTTATATAAGCCGCCATTTGGATTGGAGTAACTAGTATTTCACCTTGACCTATAGATATATTAAGCATCGCACCTGTTGACCAGCCATACCTTCCATGCAACTTGTTCATATATTTTCTATTAGGAACTTTTCCTTTCATTTCAGATGGTAAATCAATATTAGTAGGTACACCATGAGAAAAATCCATAGATCTTTTTTCTAATTCATCCAGTCTAACTTTTTGAATAGCTTCATAAAAAAATACATCGCATGACTGTGCAATCGCCGATTCAACATTTACTGTTCCATGCCCATTTTTATCCCAACACTTATGAGCTCTATCATAAAATTCATACTCACCTTTACAGAAAGATGTCCAGTTTTTATCTATCAATTTCTTTTCTAAGAGCTCAATAGCAACAATCATTTTATATATAGACCCTGGAGGATATAAGCCATTTGAAGCGCGATTTAATAAAGGCCTATTTGGATCAGAAACTACAGTTTGCCAATCTGCACTAGAAACGAGACCTGTAAAAAGATCAGGGTTATAATCGGGAGAACTTACATAGACGAGAACTTCACCAGTGTTTGGTTTTGATACAATCACAGCTCCTTTTTTATCTTTATAAATATCTTCAACCAATAATTGTAAATCTAAATCTATTGTTGTATTAATATCGCCACCAGGTTGAGATAGCAAATCACTATAAGTCTCAACAGGGCCAGCCTCTCTACCGAACGCATCAACCTGGTAATATGATACACCTTTTTCACCGCGAAGAGAGCTTTCGTATTGTTTTTCAATACCTGCCCATCCAACTAAGTCACCATAGCTATATTTGGCAGTTTTTAAATTATCAATCATGGATTGATCTACTTCTTTAAGATAGCCAAGCGCATGAGTTGCTTTAACCTTGGGATGATAGATTCTCTCAGGAAATTGCTTATAAATAATACCAGATAAATTATTTTTCTCCTCCTCAAGCTTACTAAGCTGTTCAATCGTAAGATCTTTAGCTATTCTAGTTGGCAAAAATCTACTTCTATAATTATTTTTGTAGTTGTTAATCAAAATAGAGGTATCAATACCAGTTGTTTTACTAATAATAGCATAATTTTTATTCTTATTTTTTATTTCAGCGCCAATTGCATAAAGTACATATGTTGGATAATTATCAACTATTATTTTGCCATTTCTATCCAAAATAAGGCCCCTAGGTGCAGGTAGCGATAATGCGCGAACATAGTTGCTCTGCGCTCTTTTAGTATATTTTTCATTATCTAAAATTTGAATCTTAAAAAATCTAGCTACAATCAAGAAGTGAACTATCACAACAAATACATAAAACACCCATAATCTCGCCTTTGAAGCTATATTAGGAGATTTCAGCACTAGAAACCTCTTTAAATGGATAAATAAATTGCATTGAAAGGATAAAAAGCATTGTGTAGGAAGTGGTAGCAAGCCATAAAAACAAAAATTCAATTAAATCTGAGATATAAATATTTTGAAATCTAAAATAACAGATAATAAAAAAATGGAATAGCATAATTAATACCCAAGATATATGAAAAATATATGGGAGGACTTTTTCATAAATATTTTTTAAATAACCAGTTAAATAACCAACTATAGTTAATGTGAGAGGCTCAAGGCCAAAATAAGAACCAACACCAAATAGATTGGATAATATCCCAAGACTAAAACCTATTATCATTCCATAAAGCCTGCCTTTGTACATAGAAAGATAAAGGACAAAAATAACTAAAAAATCAGGTCTAATTAGATTTAGAGATAATAGATCAACTAATAGCAACTGAAGAATGAGAAAAAGTAATGCAATAAATGCAATTTGAATACTACTCATTATTGCCATTCCTAACTACAAATACATTTAATAGAGATCCAATTTTTGACGAGATTCTAACCTTGACTATTTTTTGAAAACTACCAATCTCATCCTGTATTTCTATCACACTGCCAATTTTAAGATTTGGTGGATAAATATTGCTAAATCCTGAAGTTAAGACTGTATCACCTAATTTAATTTCTGCGTTTTTTTGAACTTCTCTAACTTCACAAATATCATCGCGTAGGAACCTTAATATACCAACACTTCCAGAGGGATAAATTCTAACAGATGCTCTGAAATTAACATCAGTGATCAACTGCACTAAGGTAGTGGATTTTCCAGCTAATATTGTTTTACCTATAACTCCTTCAGGTATTATAATTGGTAAATTTTCTTTAACTCCATCATCTGAACCAACATTTATAGTTATTGAAGAAAGATTTGAAGAAGACCCCATGTTGAGAACCTTGCTAGCCACTAAATCAAAATTGCTGTCTCTTTTATAATCTAAAAGTTTTTTTAAATTAATATTTTCTTGATATGATCTGACCATCTCTTCAGACTGAAGTGCAAGCTGAAGGTTTTTCTCTCTCAATAGCTGTGTCTCTTGCTCTAACTGTACGATTGTTTTTAACCACATACTAGGAGAAGAAATAAATGAAAATGAATCTAAAAACTTTGCCCTAACTAATATTGAGTTAGGGGTATCATTTTTAAGTAGCAGATTTAATGAGAATGCTATTAATAATATAAATAATAAGTGCTCTTTCTTTTTTAGAATCGATAGATAAAAACTATGCATCAATCATTAAATAAGAACTGATTCGTACTTTTTAACATCCTCAAGAACCTTGCCAGTACCTCTTACTACGGATAAAAGTGGGTCTTCAGCAATATTTACAGGAACGCTGGTTTGTTCTCGAATTAATTGGTCTATACCTTTTAACATACTACCGCCACCCGTCATAATTATACCCTGATCAAGAATGTCTGATGATAGTTCTGGAGGAGTACGCTCTAACGCTCTTTTAACTGCCTCAACAATAGCATTAATTGGATCTTTAAGGGCTTGTCTGATTTCATCAGAAGACACTTCAATAGTTTTTGGTATACCCGAAACAAGATCCCTGCCTTTAACAGCTATCATTTCTGTTTTAACACGCATTGCTGAACCGACAGACTTTTTAATTGATTCTGCTGTAGAAGGACCAACTTCCAGTTTATGTTCATTTCTAAACCATTGAATAATAGCTGTATCCATTTCATCTCCGGCTACGCGAATAGCTTCTTTTGTAACTACTCCATTTAAGGCAATTACAGCTATCTCAGTTGTGCCTCCACCTATATCAATAATAATACTACCAACTGGCTTTGAAATATCTAAACCTATGCCAATTGCCGCAGCAACTGGTTCTTCAATAAGATAAACTTGTCGAGCGTTTGCTCGTTCGCCAGAATCGCGAACAGCCCTTCTTTCAACCTCTGTAACGCCAGAAGGGACACATATAACCATTCTTGGGCGTGCAAGCCTATTCATATTTATCTTACTTATAAAGCCCTGAAGGAGTCCATCTGTCATATTAAAATCTGCAATAACACCGTCTCTAAGGGGTCTTACGGTCTCAATTTCACGATGTGTACGCCCAACCATTGCCTTGGCATCATAACCAACAGCAATTATTTTGTCATCATGGACAGATTTAGCAACAATTGAAGGTTCGTTTATCAAAACCCCCCTACCTTTTATATAAACAAGGGTATTTGCTGTACCAAGATCAATAGCAATATCGCCAGAGACCCAGCTTAAGGGGTTTTTAAACTTGTTTAAAATATTCATTAGATTATGCTTATATAACTCGGATTATATAAAGAATAATCTACGATTATTTTAAATTAATGAATAGTTATAAATTATTCTTTAAACGGCCATCGGTGGCTAGCCTATCAGCAACAGTATTCTTATCCCTAAGAACGTGCACTAATTCCCAGTTAAGAAAATTAGATAACAATGAATGTGTTTCATCGTGCAGTTTTTTCATCCTATCGTTTTTTACTTTATATTCGCCATTTATTTGCTTAACTACTAATTCGCTATCTGAATATATAATTATATTTAATACAGATAATTTCAATAATAACTTTAAACCGTATATTAAAGCACCATACTCTGCTTCATTATTTGTTAGATCATCTACATATTCAGAAAAAGTAAATATTTCTTCATCATCTCTATATATAACACCGCCAATACCTGATGTTTTTGAATGTAAGTCAGCAGCCCCATCTATGTACATTTTATAAGAGGATGATTTAGAGTTTATTTTATCTAAAATATTTTGAAGTAACGGGGTTTTTTGAATTTGACTTGATGACAATAGTTCCCGTAAAGCATCAATCTCATTATTATCTAATTTCATAGATTAATTTACCAGTTGTTACCACCATAAAAAGGTGACGTTAATCTGTAATCACCAAAACCCGATTCATCTACAAAATCAAAATATTTGTTAATACGATAATAGTGCCATCTTTGCTGATAAATTCTTGTGAATGGATCGCTATATTCTTCTATATCATCTGGCCTTCCAAATTTAATGTAAATCTCTCCCATATGAGTTCTCCAGCCATCAGTACTACCCTTGAAAGAGCTATTTGCATATGCTACTCTAGAAAAATACTCATCCTGAAGTTCGTTCTCTTTTGTTTCAGGCGAAGGATCCCTTTCTTTCCAGTAAGATAAAAATAATTCTTCTTGTTTCTCAGGCTTAGATCTTCTCATCATTTTATATTCATCATCAACTAATATGTATCTCATTGCTAAAATTGCCTGATTGAAACTTGCTATGGTGTTGGAAAAACCATCTCGCGATACTCCAAAGATTAGAGACTCTTTCTTTTTTAATTTTCCCTGTCTTAGTGTTACATAAATTTTTTTTCTTAGACCTTTATTAATAATATCGCTGGGAATAGTAATTCTTTGAAAAAAGTAATTATTATCAGATGAAATTTCAAATGACTGATTCCACAGCTCTTTTTTATTTGAAGAATTGATTAATACATCGATATTATATTTTCCTGTATCCACTTTTCCAGATATAAAAATTGTAGGCTTAATTGCATTTTCCCCTATAACATTTGTTATTATTGGTATCTCATCAGTATTTAGCCCCCAATTACCTTCAAATGTATCAATTAAAAATGGCTTAAATAGATAAATATCAGAGTTTTTCTTATTGAAGCTAATATCCCTATTAATTACCCCGCTTTCATTTGAATCTCTATCAAACAGCTCAGATGAAATAATATAATTATCTAGCGGTACTTTGAATTCATAAAAATGAATAGTAGATATTTTGTCAGATGTAGATTCTAAATAATCACCAGTCTTTAAAATATTGGACCAGGTTTTTCTACCTACCTGCTCACCTTTCTTTTTTTTCAATGTAATCTTTGCTTGATAAGCAGTTTCAAAAGATCCAGATTTCTTTACAAACTTAAGTACTTTATTGGGTACAACTATGTATGAGAGGATTCTTATCGAATCTGAATTTGAGTCAGCAACCGGAAGAGCTGCAAATGTATACTGTCTAAGTACTTGGTCTTTCTTATCTCTAGTGCGGTTTTGGGAAAAAACATAATTAGTAGAACCTAAAAAAAGTAGGAAGCTTATAGTTGTTAGATATATTTTTTTCATTACTTATAACGATACGATACGATTCCCTCTGAAGTTCCAATCCAAAGTTTTCGAGAATCTGCTTTCAATTTATTAATATTACCTAAAAAATTATAATTAAAATATTCAGGTACATTTTTCTTTTTATTGAAGTGTAACAATTTATCAATTGTTGCGATGAAAAAGTCATTATTATTTACATCTAAATCTATAACTTCCTCGCTATGATAAATTACTGAATTAATAGCAATAGACCATTTTCTGCTTGAAGTATCTAGCTGAATTATTGATTCACGTGTTGAAAAAAATATATCCTTCTTTGATAATGCTATCGCAGTAAAACCAATCTGATTTGATGGGAATATTGTATTGCTATCTTTATACCCATAATCTAAATAATCAAATAAAATATCATTTTTAACATTATAAATAAATAGACCAGACTCCGTTGCGATATAAATATTATTCTTAAAAAATAGCAAATCATGTATAAATATATTTCTAAGGGAGTCTGTAATTTTATTTTCAATAAGATTTTTTGATTTAATATCAACTATTTGTAAGCCATTTGGAGTTGCAATCCATAGATTGTTACTATATACAATCATATTTTTTACAAAATTCTTGCGCAGCCCTGATGGTAGATAAATTTGACTCCATTCATCTTCTTTTTTATCGTAAATGATAATATTTTCATCTCCTCCAAAAAGAACTGTTTTCTTATTATCCAAAACAGAATAGATAGGAGTCTGATTTATATTTACAATATTTTTAAAATAATAATGATCATAAATATTTCTATTAACATCTATATACGATATACCTGCGTTAGGACCATAAGACCTACCCCCAGTCCAAATAGAAAAATCACCATCAAATGAAAATACATCTTTTGTAGATAAACCAAACTTGTAAGGCTCCAGGATCCTCATATTTTTATTTCCAACAAAAAAGGTGCCATCCTCACAACCGATTATAATTTGATTGAAGTTATTTTCCGCTAGGGTTGTAATCTTAATACTTTCACCATCTGGATTCACAAATGTATTTAATGAACTCATCCATCCATTGGATATAGAATATTTAAAAAGGATTTCAGAAAAATCTACATAAAATTGATTTTTACCAGAACTCCATTTAACTTTTCTATTTTGACGCACCATAGTTTCTAAAGGTATGCCTGTATTTGCATCGATTCTAAATAGTATACCTGAAGACTCTACCCATATATCTTTTTCATCATCACCCAATCTATTAATATAGTTTCTATTCATCACTCCAAGTGAGACCAAGGAAATAGATCTCCAGTCGCCGTAACCTGAAAAGCTATAGTGTAATGTATTATTTGTTGCAACCCACAACATTCCGTTGTCAGCGTAATGTACAGCAGTTATAAAGTTGGAAGATAGTCCTTGAGCTGTAGTAATTGGCTCTTCAAATCTATTATTATTTATATTAAATCGTAGTACACCAGCGCCATTAGTCCCAATAAATGCATACCTATCACCAAATGAGATTGAATTAATAGAGCCAGTGCTACTATATAGATTCCAATCAAAAGGATTAAAGCGTATATCAGGCTGAGTAAACGCAAACTGAAAAAATAGAGATAAATAGAATATCTTATAAAATTTCAGTAGCATTGCATTTGTGGATTAATATTATTTATCAAGATACGGATGTATTTCTTTCAACATCTCTAGAGTTACAGGCACAACACCTACTTCCTCGCAAACTCTTCCTGCGGCAAAATTAGATAAAAAAGCTGATTCTTCTGGTGAAGCACCACAAACATCAGATAAACAAAAAGATGAGATTACTGTATCACCTGCTCCCGATACATCATGCACATTTTGAGCTTTAGTGGATATGCTATAATGCTCATCCTTGTAAAACAATGAGGCGCCATCAGCTCCCTTAGTAATCATTAAAATATCAGATTTAATTTGACGGGAAAATGAAAATGCATCATTCTCAAAATCAGTCGAATCTGGTAAAAAATTACGAAATTCAGAAATATTCGGTTTAAATAATCGCACTTCAGTGTATAAATCAAAATTTGTATGCTTAGGGTCTACATAAACAGGTATATCATGACTGCTTGCCATTTCAATAAATAGTGGTATGCTTTGATGGTTAAGAAGGCCTTTATTGTAGTCTTGAAGGATTACTGCATCAAAATCTGAGATTGTATGAGAAAGGCATTTTGAGATCTTACTATTAAGTTCTTTAGAAAAATCTTCAGAAATTTCCCTATCCATTCGTACTAACTGGTGATCTTTTGAAATTATTCTAGATTTAACTGTAGTAGGCCTACTAGTTGCAGTAAGGACAAAATCTGTAGAAATATTATTATTTATTAGCTTTTCTTTTAATATCTGACCTTCAGTATCATCACCAACGATTCCACATACCGTTGGATGCGCGCCAAGTGTAGATATGTTTAATGCAACGTTTAAAGATCCCCCAAGCCTATCTACAACCCGATCAATATCAACCACCGGCACAGGCGCTTCAGGGGACATTCTTTCTGTTTTGCCAAAATAATATCTATCCAACATGATATCACCAACAATAAGGATTTTTTTATCGCTAAAAAGGCTTGAAAGTAAATCAAACCTATTTCGACTTAACATTTTTACCTCTATATCTTGATTTAGACCTATTTGAATTATTTTTTTTGTAACCGTGCGATCGGTTTCTATTTGATGCATTTGATTTATGGCTACCAGTTCTGATTTTTGATATATGACCATTATCTAAATATATCAATACAGAGCAAAATGATCGCAGAATTTGCTCATTGGCAGACCCAAGGACTATTGTTGTACCGTGATCTTTATTCATACTTATCAATTTTTTTCTAAATTTATTTTCCATTTTAGTATCAAAGTATAGAGCATAATCATCAACAATAAGAACACGGGGATCTGATTCTATACCAACAGATAAATTAACAGCGCTTTTCTCACCCATACTTAATTTCTTAACATGTGTATTTATTATTTTATCAGTTGAGAGATTAGAAAAATAATTAGACAAAACCTGAGTAGCATTTGATTTTTTAAAAAGAGACTTAACGGTAGAATTTTCTATTTTTTGAGCATTTACATGTGTTACATCTTTCGGTATCAACGATATTCCAAAAAGACTTTTTTTGAAAGGCTCATAATCATACAATATGGACCCTTTATTTGGCTTCGATAAACCTGATAAAATATTCAATAAAGATGTTTTTCCAGAGCCCACTGGACCAACTACGCCATAAATAGTTCCTTTATGAAATTTTAGATGACGAATATCTAAAACTGGTGTACTTCTTACCAGTCTTTGAATTTTCTTTAATTCAAGTATTAAAGTTGTTTTTTTTGACATTTCACCTCCATAATAAGAAGACGAAAAGAAAGATTATCTATTCTATATTATTATTTTCTAAGTACCGCTCAGCATCAATTGCAGACATGCAACCAGATCCTGCAGCAGTAACTGCCTGTCGATAAGAATGATCTTGAACATCTCCACATGCAAAAATACCATCTATATTTGTAGCTGTAGAATCTGTACCTGTAATCAAATAACCGTTCTTATCAGTTTTAAGAACATCAGAGAAAAGATCTGTATTAGGCTTATGACCGATAGCCATAAAAACACCATCACATTTTTCTTCAAAGATTTCATCGGATTCTGTTTTTTTAATTGTTGCTGCATGAACACCTTTTTCCTGCGAGCCTAAAATATCAACTATAGATGCATTCCATAAAACTCGCACTTTTGGATTATCCATAGCGCGTTCAATCATAATTTTAGATGCTCTAAACTCTGACCTTCTATGCACGATAACAACTTCCGAGGCAAATTTGGTCAAATAAGTAGCTTCTTCCATAGCAGAATCTCCGCCGCCTACAACAAGCACTTTTTTATCTTTAAAGAAAAACCCATCACACGTAGCGCAGGCAGAAACACCAAAGCCCATAAGCTTCTTCTCGCTTTCAAGCCCAAGCATTTTAGCGGTTGCACCTGTAGCAATAATAATTGATTCAGCAGTGTATTCTTTGTCTCCAACCCATACCTTATTTGGATTATTGCTAAAATCTACTTTAGTAACGTGTTCAAAATAGCATTCAGCGCCAAATTTTTCTGCTTGCTTGCGGAAAAGATCCATTAATTCAGGACCCATAATTCCATCTGGAAAACCTGGAAAATTTTCAACATCCGTTGTAATAGTCAATTGCCCTCCAGGTTGACTTCCTTCAAAAACCAGTGGCTTTAAATTAGCGCGTGCGGTATACAGAGCAGCTGTTAAACCAGCAGGCCCAGATCCAATAATAATAACCTTTCGATTCATTTTATTTCAATTAATTGTTAATTAAATAACCGTATCTAAGATATTGGTTATTTTTTCCTTTGGAACAGCACCAACAATTTGATTTACAACTGCTCCATTTTTAAAAATAAGCAAAGTGGGAATGCTTCTTACACCATATTCACTTGCGACCATATTATGATCATCAACATTCACTTTGCCGAACTTAATTTTCCCCTTATAATCATTTGCAAGCTCCTCAACAACAGGAGCTATAACTTTACAAGGGCCACACCATTCAGCCCAAAAATCAACTAGAACTGGTGTTTCAGATTCTACTACCTCAGATTTAAAATCATCAGCAGAATACTCTTTAACATTATCAGACATACTAAAACTCCAAAATTAAAAAAAATTAAAAATATTAATAAAAAATCTACTTCCTTGATGGCATGCTAGTAAATATCAAAAAAAAATATTTCACCCTTATTTCACTTATAGATAAAATTTACCTCTAAGGGTTTACCATCTACGCTTTTTGGATAATCAATATCCAATATTTCAGCTATGGTAACAGGTGCATCCACAGTATATGCTTTTAAATCTACTAACTTGTTTTTAGACTTATTTCTTGATATTATCAAAGGAACATGGGAATCGTAACTATGATGAGTACCATGACTCGACCCATAAACTGATTTCCAAATCCAGTTTTTTTTAAGTAAAACATAAACATCAGGACTTTTTAATCGATCAACCATATTCTTTAATCGATTATTTTCCTCATTAGCTGGAAGGTTAACAATATCATCAATATGCAAAGCTCTTTCTATCCCTTCAATGCTAACAACCATTTCTTTTATTATTTTAGTAGCAATCGCACTTTCTTCTTTAGAAAGCCCTCTTGAAAAATAAAAATTATTATCTGAATCAATAATCTTACCAGGACCAATTTTAAGGTTAATCTTTCTAATAATATCTGAATAAACCTCTCTCTTATAAGTTAGATTAACTCTTCCTGATGCTATCTTTTGTGATATTAAATATTCTGGCAAAACCATAACTCCATGATCACTCGATAAAACAAAAAGCGCGTTGTCCAAACCTATTTCTGAATCAATAAAATCTATTAAATGCATTAGATTTTTATCAAGACGTAAATAGTTATCAAGCTGTTCTACAGAGTTTGGTCCATAATGATGCCCTACTCCATCTGTGGCGGAAAGACCTAAAAAAAGAAGATCAGGTGCATTATCTTTTCCAAGATCCATTCTATCAACTGCATCCATAGCAAGATTTATAAGAGACCTATCTCCCTGAGGAAATTCATAAAAACCCCTTAACAGTGAGCTCGTAGACATATCTCTAAAGGCAAATGGTAAAATTGCTTTAGATTTTTTATTTTTTGAAAATATTTTTTCACCTAAAAAATCATCAGAGCGAGCGTATTTAGCATAGATATGGTCATCTTTTAATCGTGTCCACACACTATCCTTATAAGATGAAACATTGAGATTATTATTAAAATTTTTAATCCACAACGGTAAGGCTGGAAAATAATAATCCGATGTAGTATATCCACCAGCCTTATCATACCAAAGAGCAAGGTCGGGGTCTTTTCCCCCCATCAAAACAGCTGATCGATCTTTTCCAGACAAAGATACTACTTTTGATTTATGATTATTCTCTTTCATCCAATCAGCAAGGCTGGTATTTTTAATATTTCGATAAGATCTACCGCTATCCTTGCCTGAAAAATTTTTCGCAATAGTATCTTCAACAACATAGTAGATTCGTTTCAATTCTCTATCGTACCATTCATTATCAATAATTCCACCATTTCCAGGGTGTACTCCAGTTGAGAGCGCAAAATGCCCTGGGCCAGTTGAAGTATTTGCATGATTATGATGTACATTAGTATATCTAATTCCATTATCAATCAACCATCGGAACCCACCTGTAAAAAGAGAATCATATTTATTAAAAATATCAGGCGTTAGTTGATCAGAAACAAGATAAACAACCAATTTTGTTTTTGTTGATTTAGAACAAGAAGGTAAAAAGATTACCATAAAAGATATGGCGATAAGAATTTTTTTCATACCAATCTTAAAAAACGCCTTTTGCCGATCTTGACAACACTACCAAGGTCAGCACTAATCTTAAGGTTGGCATCAATAATTTTATCTCCATCAATACTTATGGCGCCTTGCTTAATCAATCTTCTTGCTTCGCTTTTACTCTTTACCATCTCAGACTCAAAAATAATATCAACAATGAACATTTCACCTTTAACTATGTATTCTGGCATATTCTCAGGAATATTTTTGTTAACAATAACTTGATCGAAGTGTTCTTCTGCTTTTTCTGCATTATCTTTATCGTAATAAAGCTCAACCAATGTTCTGCTAAGCAATCTTTTTGCATCTCTTGGATTGTATCCAGGTTTACTTAAGTCAGATTTAACCTTTTTAATAACCTCATCGTTAGCATCAGCAGCAAGAATAAAATACTTAACTATCATTTCATCATTAATTGACATTGCTTTTCCATACATGTCTTCAGGTGAATCCGTTAAACCAATATCATTTCCATATGATTTCGACATTTTATCCTTACCATCAGTTCCTTCTAGCAATGGAAGCGTGATAATCGCTTGAGGGTCTTGATTGTATTCTCTCTGAAGGTCTCTCCCCACTAAAAGATTGAATTTTTGATCCGTTCCTCCAAGTTCAATATCTGCTTTTAAATGAACTGAATCCATTGCCTGTGCTAATGGATACATGAACTCGTGAATAGATATTGGTACTTCAGATTGATAGCGTTTTGTAAAATCATCCCTTTCAAGCATTCGAGCAACCGTGTAATGACTTGAAAGCTTTATAACGTCACTAAAATTCATCTTATTCAACCAATGAGAATTATAAACTATTTTCAACTTGTCTTTATCTAGAATCTGAGCAGCTTGATCAATATAGGATTGGGCATTATCCATTGCCTCTTCTAAGGTTAACTGCGGTCGTGTTTTATTGCGCCCAGAAGGATCACCTATCATTGCTGTGAAATCACCAATTACCAGTATAGACTGATGGCCAAGATCTTGAAAATGGCGTAGTTTGCGAAGCACCACTCCATGACCAACATGTAAATCTGGTCTACTTGGATCACATCCAAGTTTAACTCGAAGCTGAGAGTTAGACTTGATTGATTTTTTAATCTTTTCAAGAAGCTGCTCTTCAGGAATAATCTCCTCAGCACCTCTTTTTATTAAGCTTAATTGGTCTTCATAGGTGTATGACTTCATTTATATCTATCTCTTAATTCACGCTGCATATCTCTTTTTATATCTCTTTCTTTGATTGAGCTTTTTTTATCAAATATTTTTTTGCCTTTAGCCAAACCTATCTCAAGCTTAGCCCAGCCATTGTTGTTAAAATATAGCTTTAATGGTATAGCGGTTAAGCCTTTTTGATCAATATTTTGCTTAATTTTAAGTATCTCTCTTTTATTTAATAGAAGTCTTCGATTTCGCAAAGGGTCGTGCCCCTCATGACCAGTATTTGAATAAGGGTTTACATGCATACCGCTAATCCATGCTTGGTTTTTTCTAATTATAACGTATGATTCTTTAAGATTAGCCTGTGCTTCACGTAAACTTTTTACCTCAGTTCCAAGTAATTCAATTCCAGCTTCATATTTATCTAATATATGATATTCATGATAGGCTTTTCTATTTGAAGCTGCAATTTGTTGATTCATAATATTTTTTACTAATTAAATTACTGTTTCCACTTAACTCTCTACAAGCCTATTCCGCTATTGTGTAAATATTTATTATAAATAATTAAATTTTAAATTATTTGACTGCCATAATTACATATCATATTGCCATATAGTCACTATATATATGAAATATTGACAATAAATATAAAATGGCATGGTGATTGC
>Ga0208277_1000440_pt1 | contig 24666 bp, 19 predicted proteins | sample ETNtaG_5_FD_185782 | JGI IMG/M metagenome (GOLD analysis project Ga0208277, IMG submission 185782) | Marine microbial and viral communities from oxygen minimum zone, Eastern Pacific Ocean - ETNP201406SV205 (SPAdes) (version 2) | ecosystem: Environmental > Aquatic > Marine > Oceanic ...
AGTGAGAACAAGATTAACAAATAATGTAAATATACAAGCCAAAAAGAAAACCCTTTCTGCAATATTTTTAGTTTCAATAATGGTATTCAGCACCCAAATGTATTCTTTCCAAGATTTCGATAGCGAATCGGATTTAGTCAATGAAAAAGATTCCCCTAATAAGACCCTATTCCAACAATCAACATTGCCCTCAGAAGAGCCAAATGGACAATCATTAGAATCACAAAATATGGATTTTTTGGAACATCCTATGTATTCAGATATTTTTTACCATGATCCTGCATCTATCTATGGAAAGATATCTGATCCATCCGCACTCGCATTAAATCCGAGTTACGAATTTTATCTTGAAGAGACAAATACTGACGATCATGACAATGATGGTATCAGTGACCTAAATGATTTGGATGATGATAATGACGGAATAAGTGACCTTATTGAGAGATTTGATGGTTGCTATGGAACAGATCCTTTTGACCACGATAACGATGGTGTCACAGATGAGTTTGATTGGGATGATGACAATGATGGAATTTTAGAGGGCCCAATTGATTGGGATGGGCAAGGAACGGATCCAGCCAACGTAACTTCAGATAGATATGTTATACCTTCTGAAATTCATCCTTGGACTCTTGCCGAAGTGGGTGTTGGTTATTTAATTGACCAAAACCCATTCGATCATGACAATGATGGAGTTCCAGATGAAGATATAGATGGTAGCGGAAAGGGAACATATGATGAGGATGATGATAACGATGCTCGTTTAGATCAGTTTACATGGCCATGTGATTTTGATGGAGATGGTGTGCAAGATTATTTTGATATAGATGATGACAATGATGGTGTGGAAGATATTTGGGATGAACATCCTTGGAACAATCAATTATCATCTAATATTACTCTCACCGCTCAAAGTTGGGCAGAAGCTGAAGTATGGGCTGGTACTGATGAATATGACATATCTATGACAAATTCGGGACTTTCCAATCAAACAATAACTATAGAAGAAGGAGATACTATAATATGGACAAACAATGCAGTATCTGACCGAACTGTTAGGGCTGCAGATAGCTCTTTTGACAGTGGACCAATTTCTCCTGGCGCTTCTTTTAGTCACAAGTTTAATGATATAGGAACTATAACTTATTCGGATCCAGACTCATCATTTTATGATGGTGAAGTTACAATAAGAGCGGAGTCTGGAAAATTATTCCCAGAAGCTTTCACTTTGGATCCAGCTGTTTATGGTACTGATACATTTTCTTTTGTAACAAAAGAAAGGACAATATGGCATCCTCTAGAACAATCATTTACACAAATTATAGACGGGGATCTTGATGATGATGGAATACCCAATTTTATTGATCCAGATAATGACAATGATGGATCTCCAGACTCTTCTGATACAGATGATGACAATGATGGCCTTCTTGATATGTGGGATGTTGACGATGACAATGATGGAATACCTGATAGTTGTATGCAAGTTGATACCAATGGAGATGGTACAGAAGATCTCCCTAATACACAAACAATCGGAATTCCAGGTATTGATTGTGAACTTGATTATGATAGGGATGCCGATGACGATATCTATAGGGCCATTGATTCCGACTATGATTTAGTTTGGGATTGGAAAGATACAGATCTCGGAGCACCAATCTCTCCAGATAGTTTACTTGGAAATCCTGCAATAGATATTTCAGATATTCCATATGATCTTGATAATGATGGTTTAGTAAATGAATTAGATCCATTCATGAATTCTACAGATTCTGAAGTAGATGCATGGAATTGCCCTTCTTTAGCAAATCCAAACCCCCAAAACCCTGATGATAATTGCATAATTATGCGTAAGTCGTATACTGGAAACAATGATTGGGATGGAGATGGTCTGAATAACTGGGTAGATGTTGATGACGATAACGATGGAGTACTTGACTGGTTAGATATCGATGAGAATTGTGATTTAGATGATGACAACGATTTACATCTTTTGAATGGTTCAAAATATAGAGATGACGGATTAAATTCAATTGACACAGATATTGATGGAGATGGCCTTGCTAATGATGAAGACTGGGATGATGACAACGATGGTATCCCAGATCGATATGATCCAGACGACGGCAACTGTGGGATACTAGATACTGATAGTACAGATATTTTTACAAACTCTTATCCCCATTCTGATGGGGACATAATTGATGGAAGTACTGATAGTGCATTATATACTCAAACTGGTACTTTACTTTTTGATATGTATTGGCATTTTAGTCCATTTATGTTTGTACAAGACTTCGTTTTACCATACAATGGATATTCTACAGACGGGGCATTGACTATCACATCAAACGGAGTTATTCCAGAAATATATTGGGCAGTAGTAACACAATGGAGCCCATTTAATGGTAATAATTTCTTTGATATTGATATGGATGGAGACTCGTTAATCAATGGTATTGATGTTGATATGGATGGAGACGGCCTTCCAAATTGGTGGGATCAAGATGAGGGGTCTGATGGACGTTTAGACATCAACAATCCTCAATTTGGAGGTTCCTTTGATGACAGCGAATGTGATATTGCTTTAACATTCGCGCTCAATCCTGGATTGGCAAACGGGCCGATTGCTTGCGGACTCCCTCTTGCATGGGGCTTTGGCTTCCCTCTTTTACAGGCCACACAAACTGGCGGTAATATCTACACTGTCCCTTACAGCAGTAGACCAGACCCAGCACACGATGATGGTGCATATGATGGTGCTAACTCGCAAGGTAACAACCAGTGTAGTAGTAACTGTTGGTGGTTTACATTTGATCCAGGCAGTAATCCAGTACCTACTGCCGCTGTAACCTATAACGATATCAAGCACAATCGAGATCTTTATATTGCATATGTTGGTTTAAATAATAACCTGTTTCAGTGGACATCAGATGGAAATGCTAATCTTTTCCCAGATGAACTAGCAGATAGGATCAATGATAATGAAGACCCAGATGATGATTGCGGTGCACCCGTTGCTGGAAATTTAGACCCATCGTGTATGGCTAATGACACTGCAGATTTGGATGATGATTTTGATGGAGTTTATGACCATTGGGATATAGATGATGATAATGATGGGATTTGGGATTATCTTGAAATTGACACCGATCTCGATTGGGATGATGACCAATCTGGCGGCGATGCAACATATTATTTCACAGGAAGTAATTGTGATGATGCTGATGATGATGGCTTAGATACAGATCCAGATGATGACGGATGGTATCAGGCAGTATGGGATCAAGGAGTAATGGGCCAAGGTTTGTTATTCCCGCAATATTATGATGTAGATAACGATAATGATGGCGTTCCAGATGGAGAAGATCCAAATGATGACAATGATGGTCTTTTGGACAGTTACCAAGAATCAATAGACTTATGTTTTACAGGAGAAGAACAATCAGTTTGGGATCATGATAATGATGGAATACCAGATTGGACAGATGATGATTGGGATGCTGATGGTATCGCTAATAATGATGAATTATCAGGAATCACTCCATTTATTTCTGCTTGGGATCATGACAATGATGGATTAAGGGACGACGTCGATGAAGATGACGATCAAGATGGGATGAAGGATGTGGACGAAGTATTGTTGTGGCCTACAAGGTTTAATTCCCAATCTACCAATCCTTGGGATCATGATGACTTTGGTAATGGTTCAGCAATAGCAAACCCCTCTGATCCATTTACTGGCCCTGATGCATACGATATAGATGACGATGCTGACAATAGAACTGATGCTGATTTCGATCATATGGAAGAAGATTTTGATCCAGAAACTTCTGATTGGGATTCAGATAATGATGGTATTTTAGATGAAGATGACAAAACACCTACTAGAATAACACTTTATTCACCTACAGTATTATGGCTTGATGCCATCACTCCTGCAATATTCTCTGGTGAAGTTCGTTTATTAGCAGAAAATGGAACCTTTCAACCTACTGCAAATATACCAGTCCAAATTCAAATAATTTGGACTAGAAACGGAACTGTTGCATTAGAAACAGTAGACGTTTTGACAGATCCTAATGGCCGTTATACTGTTGGCCAATTTTTATTCCCTGAAGATATTTCAGTTGGACCTAATTCTAGTTACTATGTTTATGCTGAAGTTACTGAGATGTTTCTTCATGATAGCGCAGTATCCGAGCAGATACCCGTTGAAGTAAGGGCTAATACGACATCTGGTTACAGTGCAGGTACCCAATTCCGCTCTGAAGAGATGCCTCTAAAAATTAGCCTCAAGACTCATTATTCAGCCGATTATGATCGAGGTATTTTTGATAATAGAATACCCAATGCACCATTTTCATTCCAAGTAAGTGGACAAATTTTTGGAAATGTCACACATCCTACTGAATTTGATGGATATGGATTGGGATATAGGGCAGGAACTGATGGATGGGTAAATTTAAGATTTAACCAATCTAATGGTATTGTAGGTGACTGGGAACAAGTCCAATACAATAGTGGCCTAGATAATGGAGAAGGAGCAATAGCTGGTGGTTGGGAACAAATTTTATGGAACAATTTCTCCAAAGAACATGAAATAATACGTTCTCCATATCTTGAAGTCCCAACAAATCTAGATGTTGGTGATTATTCATTTATCGGTTTAGTAGATCCTTCTCTGGGATATGACTGGCCTTGGCCATATTTAGAGTCATCAGAAACCGATAGTTTCTCTATCAGATCGATGAAGAGGATGTTTGTTGAGACGCAATTAATAACTCCTGCTACAAGGCCAGTTTATTTCTACGATGCAACACAATTTACAGGATCTTCATTTGGAGCATGGAGGGCATTATTCCACCAACCTTCTTTGGTTTCTGCTGGATTGGATTATTCTGAAGTAAGTATAGGTAAAGCATATCCAATATTATGGGATGGTCAAGAATCAACATTTGCAGAAATAGCAGGCGGCGTACTCTTAGATAATAACAATCAACCTTTCCTAACAGTTCATTATCTCGAATCTAATGTTCATGTTGATGATGGTAATTACTGGTCTACAAGATTACAAAATGGTGCTGCCTTTGATGTACCTCCATGTGGTGCTGCAGACCCTACAGATCCAGAATCTCCAATTAGATGTGAAATTATTCCAGAAATGTTTACTGGAGAAACATTGTATGTAGAAGGTCAGGTTTGGAATAGAACCATGGCGCCATATGATTATGATCGTATGCAACTTGCAGTTGACAAAGATCGCAATTTAGTCTTCGAAGGAGTAGGAGAAGTGAGAAGATCAGGTAACCCTACTACAATTGAAGGTGAAGCAAGATTTGAGTTTAATCACACTTTTGACTCTACATGGGCTGCAGGAACATTCGGAATAAAATCAGGTTTTGTTAACTCGAATTTTTACTTTACTGGAAACCAAGAGCAAGTATTGGCACCCGTTGGTAGTTTTGGGAATGTATCTATGATAGGCACTACTGATATCACCGTGACCACGACACCTCGTCTATATCGTGGCCAAAATGCTTCAATTGAAGCGCGATTAACAGATAATTCTGGAATACCACTACGTGAAGTACCTGTAAATTATACATGGTCAGCTGATAGTACAAGTGATGTTGTAATAACTGATAGGAATGGAATTTTCCAAGTCAACCTCACAATAGAGGAAGAACATGAGCTTGGTAATTTCACGCTTGGTTACACATATTTGGGAGATGCCATACATGAAGGAACGTATACTGAGGTGTCATTATGGGTAGTATCTAGAACCTATATTAGTCTAGTAGGGACATCTCCAAATAAATTAGGAACAGGTGATAATTGGTTTGTTTCTGCATCAGTAACTGATGATAACAGAACAGCTTTTGAAAAAGATAGAGGAGAAGGATTGCCTGATTGTGAGTTTGGAGGAGAAGTTTCCATTATTCTCGAAGGAATCGACTTCGAAGATAGAGTGCATAGACAAATCGTCAAGAAAGAATGTCCCAATGCAGGTGGCATATACCATGAATTCACTTTAAATCCACAATTATTACGAGATGATCCCTTTTCTTTCTTACCTGATGGTTTTGGGCCTGTAAATGTAATTCTGAGATTTGAAGAAAATTTACCTCACGAAGGATGTGAGCCATTGGCAGAAGAAATGCTAGCCATCTCTGGTGCATGGGACTCATGTGTATTAATTGCTAATAATGATCATTTCAGAAAAGTTATGCAATTCCAAGTTGATGGTTTTAGCCTTATTGGCAGCACTTCTTTACAAGTTGACAATCAGATTGTATATACATCTGAGATAGATCCTAATACCGGTCTTGCAATAGAAAAGCCAATGATTGTAACAGGGCAATTAACTGACGAATTAGGAGGATTATTGGCAAATAGGGCAATAAGAGTTACTTATGAAATGGATAATTCAGATAAAGGCATCACCTCTTGTATACCTGGAGTCACAGATTCTACTGGTAATTTCTCAATCGTTTGTCCAATTTCTGGTGTTCAAGCAGGCCAAGCAAGAGTCAATATTGAATTTAATTCATATGAAAATAATGATAGGTATCGATACAAGAATGCTACTAAAGTAAAATTATTCCCGGTATTCTCCAATTCATCTTTGAGCATCTCTGAAATAGGCCCATTTAGGTCTGACTTTACGCAATACGAATTTTCAAATGGTTCTATCTTTGATGTATTATATCTCAAAGAAGCCTTCCATCTTGATGCTAAATTAATCCAGACAAATGGAAAACCAATTGGCGGTAAATGTCTGAATATCTACATGGACCCTGAGACTAATACTAGGCCAATGGCTACTGCGATAACCGAAGATGGAACGGGACGCATGTCTTGGTATTCAGGAGATCCTGAAGATAACCCTAGTCGTCGTGGTGTTGAACCTAATGGTAATGAATTAGAAGGATTCCGTACAGTTAGAGTGGCTTATGAACCCGATAAGGAAATACCTGGCGGATGTAGGGCTGAGTCAAACCCAGTCGTCAACAGTTCTTATGTGGATATAGAGGTATTAGTTAGGAGTAGAGTGGACATACTCTTGAAAGATCATTGGTCAAACCCTCAAGGATATCAAGAAGGGGATTTGATATCTGGTGCTGTTGCAATATTGAGAGATAGATTGGATATCACAGTTGAAGGTGAACAAGTAATATTCACAATTCAATATTGGAATGGAACTGGTTGGGAAACACATGATGTTGAGTATTTGATTACAAATGAACAAGGAGTAGCAAATTTCAGCTTTATTTATACTGGTGAGGAAATACCAGGAGAATTAGAAAAGATTGCCGAAGATGGAAAGTGGAGAGTATTGGTACATTTCCAAGAGTCCGCATTCTTTGAAGGTGAGTATCTGAATAACACTCCTGTTATCTCATTGGGTGGCGAGTTAGATGTTGGGAAACAGAGTTTCTTTACTACACAAGCATTAATCGTCCTTGCTATAGCATTGTCAATTGCAGTTCTTGTTGGTGCAGTAATGTATCAAAACTATCGAGAAAGACGAAAAATTGAGATTATTCGTGGTATCCTAACAGATTCGTTAATGGCACTTAAAGCCTCTAATAATTACATAGAGGCAATCTTTGATTGTTATAAGAATTTAATAAAATTCTTCCGTTCTAAGGGTGCAATGAAGAAAGTATTCGAAACAACTCGTGAATTTGAGGACGTAATTAGTAACATGCTCGCAGGAGTAATTCCTCCAGAGGAAATGAATGTTTTCTTTTCAATATTTGAAGAAGCAAGATATTCTGACCATGAGATTGGTGCAGATCAGAGAGATCGAGCAATACAAGTATTCCAACAAATGATTACTCGTATTACTGGCGCTCTTGGAGAAAGTATGCTCAATCGATCTTCGGTAAATGAATCAGGACTATATGGTTCAGCTACTAAGGCAGGAGAGTTCATTGACTCTGATGGAAATGTTAGAATAGCCGGACAAGAAAGTGAAACAGTAAATGATGGTTTCAGAATATGAAAACATCATTTATTTCACCTTTTTGATTATTTTTTGGTTTATTTAACCAACAAGTTGCCCCGTAGCATTGATAACATATCCGAAAGTGGCCGCGATACCCAACAAACGTCGAGGGAGTCATATGAGTAAAAATAACAGAAAGACCAATCAGTCCCTTATCACCTTAATTGGTGATTTAAAGGACCAGAGCAGGTCATCTGGCTCTGCACTGTGGCGAGACGTTGCTTTGAGACTTGAAGCAAGCCGAAGCAATTGGTCCCAACCAAACCTAAGTCGCTTATCGCGATATGCTAAGAATGATGAAATGATTCTCGTTCCTGGCAAATTGCTAGGCAGCGGAGATATATTTGGAAAGGCAAACGTCGCAGCTTTCAGTGTAAGTTCCAGTGCCCGCTCTAAAATAGAAGCCGCAGGCGGTCGTGTAATCACGATTCGCGAATTGATGAACGAAAACCCAAAAGGAAAGGGGGTGAGGATACTTGGGTGAAACTACAACATTTGTATATGATGCTAAAGATAAAATTCTTGGCCGTTTAGCAAGTAAGGTTGCAAAACAATTACTTTCTGCTAGAAAGTCTGGTAACCCAAATAAAGTAATTATAGTCAATGCAGAAGAAGCCATAATCTCTGGCCCTAAAAAAGCAGTATTGGCAGATTATCATTTCAGATATAATTTAAATCATCCAAGAAAAGGACCTTTCTTCCCAAGGATGCCAGATCAGATATTGAAGCGAACCGTTCGTGGAATGCTACCTTATCAGAAGAATAGCAGTGGAAGAAATGCATTACGTGACTTAAGAGTAATGATAGGACGCCCTTCTAACTTATCTGGAGATGAATTACCAGAAGGTCATGAGTGGGGAGATACTACACAATTAGAACGCCCACTCCCTTTGAAATATATCCGATTAGGTGAAATAAGTATGTCTCTAGGAGTGGATGCTAGTAGATGGAATGGAGGTGACAATTGATGGCAGCAAGAAAGTCACGTAAGATCGCCAATGTTACAACTAGTGGCAAAAGAAAGACCTCAATAGCTAGAGCAGTAGTTAGTAAAGGTAAAGGACGTATCAGAGTAAATGGTCAACCAATCCATATCATGGAACCAACTTTAGCTAGAAGAAAGGCATTAGAACCTATCCAAATTGCAGATGCAATGGATAGATTATCTGGTGTTGATATTAAAGTCGATGTTCATGGAGGAGGTCAAATGGGACAAGTAGATGCAATTAGAACTGCTATTGCCCGAGGCCTTGTGAAGTGGAATGATGGAGCAGAAGGAGATGATGAGGAATTAAGAGATGAATTCATCAGATTTGACAGATCTCTTTTAGTTAACGATCCACGTAGAAAAGAACCCAAGCATCAAATGGGACGCGGTGCTCGTAAGAAGTGGCAGAAGTCATATAGGTGAGGTGAAGAAGTATGTTAATACCAGTAAGATGTTGGAGCTGTGGCAAAGTAATAGCTCAAGTATATGCTCAATATAAAGAAGCACTAGATAATGACGGAGATACAAATAAAGTGTTAGATGATGCCGGTATCACAAGATATTGTTGCCGAAGAATGTTCGTTGGACATATCGATTTACTCGATGAAATAGCCCCGTTCAGTATTGCACGTGAAGAACTTTAATTTTCCGGCAATATTTTGACTACGAACATTTTCGTCTCGAAAATCCCAAAGGGCTTGTAGGTTAGCTTGGCCTATACTTCGCGGCTGGGGGTCGCGAGACCCAGGTTCAAATCCTGGCAGGCCCACCATTTCCTATTTTTAGCAAGGAAAGAGAGGATTGAAGGGCACTACCTCACTTCGTTAAACATGGTTGAACAGGGCACATCAAAGAAACCCTCATCGGCCCGAATTAATGAATTAGCAGAACTAATTTCTTATCATTCTGACCTTTATTACAACAAAGCTAATCCTGAATTATCTGATTCAGAATTTGATAGACTGTGGGATGAATTACAAACTCTTTCTCCTAATCATCCCCAATTACAAAGAGTAGGGTCAGACCCTCCTCCAGGTTCTGTAAAAGTAAATCATTTGTTCCCCATGCTGAGCCTAGATAAAGCAAATACTAATGACGAAGTAATTCATTATATTACTGAAACAACCGCTCAGGGAAGGAGATTTGTTTGCCAACCAAAATTGGATGGATCTGCACTATCACTAGAATACCGATGTGGACGCTTGGTCCGTGCAGCAACCCGTGGTAGTGGAGTTAGAGGTGAAGATATTACAGCAAATGCACGTAGAATATCTAATGTTCCAGAATCTATTGATTGGAAAGGAGATTGTCATATACGTGGAGAGGTCGTTATGCCTTTAGCAACATTTAGGGAGAAATATTCTGAAATAGCTCCAAACCCAAGAAATTTAGCTGCAGGTTCTTTGCGTCAAAAGACATTAAAATCAGGAACAGGAAAGGCAGAGGACCTGATATTTCTAGCATATGGCGCTAAATTTCCAGAAGGTAATAATAGACATCCAAATAGTCAAATTCCTCCTAACTTTACATATGATTCAGAAATTATTTCTTGGTTACAAAGTGTAGGAATTGAGGTTGCAGGCAACCATATAGCATCCGGTTTAGATAACGATTCGACAATTGATGAAGTAACTTCTGCTATAGAATACTGGACACAAAAAAGAGCAGAAGCAGATTGGGAGATAGATGGTATCGTAATAAAATTAGATAGATTGGATAAGAGAGAACTTTTGGGCATGACCGCACATCATCCAAGATGGGCTTTAGCATGGAAATTTCCTCCTGAAGAAGCAACTACAGTTTTGATGGATGTTGAATGGCAAGTAGGAAGAACCGGGAATATAACTCCAGTTTCCAGAGTCGCACCAGTGGTTGTGTCTGGAGTTACGGTTGAGAATACCACATTACACAACAGAGGAGAAGTAATTAGATTAGGAATAAAAATTGGAGACAAAGTACGCATTGTACGTAGGGGCGATGTTATTCCAAAGATTATCGAAACATTAGGTCCTGCTAAAAAAACTGATTTGGTAGGTAGAAAACATGCCGATGGTTCACAATATACTGATTCTTTACCAGAAATAAAAAATATCAATATACCAACAACTTGTCCTCGATGTTCTAGTGAATTAGTTGAAGATGGAGCTTTTATCCGTTGTATGGATATTAATTGTCCTTCTAGATTAGAGCGTTCTATACTATATTGGTGTCGCTACTTAGAGATGGATGGTATCGGAGAAAAACTCGTGGAACAATTATGTTCTTCTGGTTTAGTAAAGAATATAGCCGATCTGTATAAATTAGAACTTTCAGATATAATGAAATTAGAACGAATGGCCAAAAAATCAGCAAGTAATGTAATTAAAGAAATAAACAATACTCGACATTTAACTCTAACACAATTTATTTCAGCCTTTGGATTGCCTCGTGTAGGGCCGGAAATAGCGACATTAATTTCTTCAGAAGTTAAAACATTTGAGGTATTAATGGATTTAGTCGATAATCGCAATGCAACCATCGAGAGTGATAAACAAGGAAATATGATGAAATTTAATCCAGTAATTAACAGACTAGTTGGTATAGATGGAATAGGTGAGACAGTAGCAAGATTAGTATTAGATGGGTTGGCTAATAGAATATCTACAATCAATGAATTAAAGAAGTATTTAGAAATTACAGAGGAAAAGGAAACTTTAGATTCTGGAAAATTACTGGGAAAAACGTTCTGTATAACTGGAACATTAAGCCGCCCAAGAAAAGAAATAGCGCTTTCAATAAAATCAGAAGGAGGAAAGGTACAATCTTCTATTTCAGGAAATTTAGATTATTTACTGGCAGGAGAATCTGCAGGATCTAAATTAGAGAAAGCACAACGTCTTGGTGTAAAAATTATATCAGAAAAAGAACTATCTTCCTTAATAGGGGTTGAGATATTGAAAAATTTACCCGAAGAACGTCAAACAAAACTTGGAGATTTTTAATCAACCATACATTGATTCAGGACCGCTATCTTTGTTTATTTGATTCAGATTTACCGCCATCATATCACGTATTTGATTCTCAATTTTTTGAGCTTCTTCAAGTAGAGGCTCAGGATCAAGATGAATAGCAGGTAATAAACCATCTAAACATTCAATTATTCTCGCCGCAGCTCTAGCATCTGGAAACGGTTGACCTTCAATGGGCCCACCACTTGATTCAGCAAGTATTGCTAAAGAATCCAGACCTCTTCTTCTACTTTCACCCATCATGACACCCGTCATTCCTCCAACTATGCCATGCTTCAACAAAGGTAAACCAATTTCTTCCAGAGTCTTTATCGCTACATCTGTAGAACCTATTCCTAGCATTGTTGTATCTTTATCATCATCATCTAATATTGTATGACCCTCTTTGTTATTTTTTGCGAACGAATCAATCATTATCGATATCCCAGATCCAGATTCTTTTATCCAATCCATTAAACTTCGAGCCAATCCCATTTTTATTTGATTTTCAATTTGAACTTCTGATACGATTAAAATCACTTTATCACATCTTTCCAAATTACAAATAGGCTCTCCAGCATAGAATCTAAGTGGAGGCAATGGCTTACCATCTTGAACTAAGCACATAGGAGGTAATTGAGGATGAGTTACTCCTCCAACTAACTTCAATTCTAACTTCTCAATTAAATAATGTGCTACGATACTACTCACGAAACCAACTGAAGGAAAACAATTCACAACTAACGCGCCTGTGGGGGCAATTCCCTCGTCAACTTCCACTACCGGCCTCTCTGTCATAATGTCCAGTGATACTAAATCACTGTTAACCGTTACCACCTCTGGAGCATTATGGAGGAGAGGGGAGTAGACTGGGGACCATCCAATGGTTATGAAATCCAAGAATATCAACTCTCTCCTTCATCATGGAATAGATTCGAGGAATGCCCGCGTAAGTATTGGTTATCTAGACAGGGGTTACCAAAGAAAATAGGTATGCCAATTGTTATTGGTAATGCAGTACATAATTCTGTAGAAGACATCTGTAATATCGACATGTCAGACAGAGATATTTCAGAAAAGGCATGGCTCCCAAAATTGTCTGCTGAAATATTAAGTAATCATTGGCAATTACAAAAAGATATTTTTTTTGAAATGAAAAGACATTCTGGTTGGAAGAAGGACTCCTACGACAAGGCTAGAGAAGGATTGAATAAAGCGCTATTAATGCTTCTAAGTCAAGCAAAAATCTTGGAAGTAGATCTTTCCAAGATTACAATAGGAATGTGGAATAAAGTTAGAGAAATCATTCTAGCCAATGAAGGAACCATGAATTCAGAATGTGGAAAATTAATGGGAAGGTTAGATCTTTTGTTAAAGGATTTAGACCAAGGCGGAAATCAAATCGGATGGATAGTGGTAGATTTGAAAACTGGTAGGCCACCTAAAGATAATTTGAGCGAAACAGTAAATCGACAATTACGCTTTTATCGTGATTTATTAATTTTAATTAATCCAAATCATCCACCAATAAGGACTGAAGGGTGGTATACATCAAATCAAACAATGTATGAAGCCATAGGAGATTCAGTAACCAAAGACGCCTTTGATGCATGGGCGTCAATAGAACTAACAGAAGATCCATTCCAAGCAACACCACAAGAATTTGTTTGTGGTTTCTGTGAATGGAAGGCCTGGTGCCCAAAATGGTTTGTAGCGATTCACGATGAAACACTAAAGAGGCATAAAACATTTAATGATGAAGTTGTAACTTTGATAAATTTTGACTCCGAAGAAGGATTAGCCTCATTCAAACTCATGATTCCAGATGGACTCGATGGTGAACTAAGAGACTCAGAGAAGAGCTTTGGCGCTTTCTTATCAAATCAATCCCTCAATCAACTAAGAGAATTACAAAATATGGGATATGATGGCCCATTATTTCTTGGTAGTACAAGAGTAGATGGAGAAGTCAGATATCTAGGAAACTGGTCAGAAATATTGCCCTGGACTCCATTGCTAAAGTCAATTAGGCAGTGATTTATCCATTTCATCCCACCATGCTTGAAATTTATCAGGATACGATTTCATTATTTCCCATAAAAGAAGTAATGTAGCTCCAGCATCTGCATCTGCAGAGTGAGCTCTTTCTAATGTAATTCCAAATTTTTGACATAGTGAACCTAGTTTCTTACTTCCAAAATAATCGATTTTAAACTTTCTAGCAAGCACTAATGTATCAATTATTGCATAAGGTTTCGACATCTCACTCCCACATCTCAGATATTCCATTTCAAGAAAAGGCCAATCAAAACTAAGAATATTATGGCCAACTATTATAGATCCTTCAACAAGGTTATTTATTTGTTCAATGTGTTCAGAAAATTGTGGAATATTTTTTACGTCTATATCTGAGATACCATGGATATCAGTAGTTTCTATGGGTATCTTCATATTCGGGTTAATCAATGATTCAACATTGATATGCTCTCCTTCTTTACCACTACCAACAAATGCATATTGTACTATTCTGTGCTTATTTGCAGCAAAACCAGTGGTTTCTAAATCAAACCCGAGAACTTGAAAGTTACCAAGCATACTGTATCCAATGCTCTCGAAAACGACGTCGCCCATGAACTCTCTTAATTGAATGAAAGATTTATTTTTATCCAACATACATATGAGTATAGAGTCCACCTCAAGTATTGATGAAAGTCACTGCGCCATCTTCGACAATGGTAATCACATTGATGTTAATCCTAACTTCATTCGCCGGATGTAGTGGGTTGTCAAATGTTAATCCCAATGCTAAACTGACTATAGACAGAGAAGAAATAAATGCAGGTGAATCAGTAAATTTTGATGCACGATCATCGACAACCCCTGATCCTTCCATAATTGAAGAATATAGATGGGATTTTGATGATGGATCAACAAAGATAACAAAACAAGGTATTGCTAGCCATCAGTTTACAACCCCTGGTTATTATTCAATAGAAGTAACTGTTGTTAATGATCAAGGAGGAACAGACATTGCTTACATCTCATTATTTGTAAATTCCCCTCCAATTCTAAGTTTTGTAGTCCCTAATGTAATAAGAACTGGTGATTCAGTAACGTTAGATGCTAGCGATTCTTCAGATCCTGAAGGAGGTGTTGTTGGTTTTACTTGGGACTTTGATATCACTGTAGATACTAATAATGATGGAGATCCTGCCAATGATGCAGATTCGATAAATAGTATCACTAACGAACTTGTGCTGTCAGAATCCGGAAATCGTACTGGAACTATTACTGTAACAGACGATAAAGGAGCTTCAAACACCTCAACTTGGACTGTATCAGTAATTTCACGTACCTTTAGAGTAGTGTGGGAACAACAACATGTAGAGTTTGAATGGTCTGGTTATCTAGAACAAGGACAATCATATCAGATAACAGACAATCCTCATCCTTCGTCCAGAATGATAAGTGTAAATTCAACATTAATTCTTGCAAGAGATATACTTCCAATTATGTGGCCAGAAGATAATTTTACAATGGCCATCAGTGTTCCTTCATCTGGTTGGAATATTTTTTCCACTACTTCGCAAGATAATATTACACAGAATTCTTCTGCAACAATAGTTAGAGATAACATGAATTCTTACCCTGAAACAGGTTACACAGTAACTGCAGACTCTTCAGATGAGTTATTGTATACACTACTCAATGAACCAGGCCAAAGATTTGGACAAGGTGATTGGATATGGACCATAACGGCCGATGATTGCCATCCGGATATACCTATAGATGAAATAGATCCAGATCAGGGTAATGATTGGCAATTAGTCGTTGATTTTCTTATATTGGTGCCTAGGATAAGTGAAATAGGAATATAATAATTCAGCATTTATAGTGCGAAGTGCTTTGAACCCAAGGCCAATGCCCACTACATGGTTAAGTCAATTGAGATAACCAAGGCTTCTATACGCGAACGTCTAATAATAGACGCAGAAGTAAAAATGGACAATCCAAATGATTATAATTTTTCACCAAGAGCAAATATGGATGGTAAAATTTTACAAATATATAACGAAGGAGATGAAGAATCTATTTCCACGATAGAATTAGACGATGAACAAATGACTATCTTGGAAAGAGATAGATTTGTAGAATTAAAAGTAAAATTTTCTGTTCAGGGGATGCATGGAGTTTTAATTCACAAGACAAAGAATGTTAGAGATGGTCCAAATTCCAAAAAATTAGCCGAACCTAGATGGAAAACTGTACTCCCTATAGTGTTGTAATAATCTATTTACCGCATCGGCGGAGAGTACTGTAATCCGCCCTCAGATACTAAGGCATTCAATGTATTAGTTCTAGAGATTAAGCAACCTGTCATCGTATCTGAGCCACTGTATCCGTCATAACTTCCGTCACAAAAAGCATCATCGTAAGCCTCACCATAGTTTCCAACTTCTTCTAGTACTGATTGCATCCATGTATTCGAGAGTGGATTTTGATCAGTACCAAGTCCTAGGTTATAGTTCAGTAATCTATCTACTGAAGGTTTACTCGTATCTGCATTCTGATAATTATCCGAAGTAACTCCCAATTCTTCAGCAGTTATCATACCATACCAGACCCATGAAACAACTTCATTCCATTCAGTATCATAGTCTCTAGTAACAGATGCCAATGGTTCCTTTGATAATAGTTCAGGCATAATCGACATTCCAAAACTTGCCCATCCATTTTCTTCAATTTGCCATTTTGCAGCAACTAGAGCCGACATATCTCCAGTAACAGCATCACAGTTTTCATTCACGAAATCCGAAGTCTCTTGCCATGTATTAATAGCCTGATAACTCATATTATTTTCTTCAAAATAATCTTCAATATTTCCAGCAGAAGTACTTCCTATAGCGACACAAATACTCGCTCCGTCTAAGTCGAGTGCAGAAGTAGCATCTGGAAATTCATCAGTATTAATGAGAATTCCTTGCCCGTCATAGAAATTAATAGCTCCAAAGTTAGCATCTAAATCAGCATCTCTACTAGTTGTCCATGTAGTAGTACGGATTAAAACATCAATACTGCCATTGGCTAATCTTTCAAATCTATCTGAACCTGATGAATCGATGTATTCAATATCATTTTCAGGATCGAGACCAATTGCCGCTGCTATTGCCCTGCAGTAGGAAATATCAAGGCCAAAACGTTCACCTGTATCTGGATCAGAGTAGGCCATTCCATATTGGCCATCCTTGACTCCACATTTCATATTTCCACGATCTAAAATAGTGTCTAATGTACTAGACCAGTTCTCTGATTCCGACTCATCTTCCATCTCTGATATCGTGTTAAGAAGCTCTGAAATTGTAGCATTTAATGTCGAAGCATAAGCTTGCAATTCTGAAATTTCCATAGCTGAATTTTGATTTTCTATAATCAAATCTTGATTAGTTGAAGAAAGAGATGACACTTGGTCTTCTAATGCGGATTTAGCACTCTCCAGTATCCCAATTTGTACTTCTAAAGAAGTTTTAGCATCCTGAAGGGCAACTATCTGAACTCCTAATTCAGTTATTGTTAATTCCAGAGATGTAATATTTAGTGTTAATTGATTAATTAATCCCATGTTTGTATCATTCTGATTGTTTAGTGAAGTTATAGATAATTGATATTCGGTAATTTGTGACAGTAAATCAGTAATTTGAGATTCTCGCTCAACAATTGTTACATTTAATTCTTCAACATTCTTTTGTAATCCATCTATAGTTGAATTCAAATCACTCATTTCAGCTTGATTATCTTGAATTTGATTCTCAAGATTATCTATGTCATTTTCCAAATCACCAGTACATCCTGCTATGGAAACAGATAATATCATAATTGCTATCAAAACTGTAATTTTTTTGTTCATAATTTAAATTATTTTTCTTTTATATTTCTGTCTTTCCCCTACATACATCTTTTTTTTGTGAAATATGCATATTTTGTTTATTATCCATTATTATCCAGCCTCAATAGTAGATAGTAATAATTTGCACTTAATTCTGTTTCATAAGAACAACTATCTAAACACATACCACTCAGATTTCCAATTTCCTCATATTCTTCTTCTAAAACAAATTTTTCATATTCAGATTGGTTTAATGAAATAATACTAAAATCAGAATTTGTTTCAACATCAATATTGATCAATATTGATGTAGTTTTATTCATTTGAATTATAATTACATCACCTTGAGAAGCATCCAAACCAACAAACGAAGTTCCATTAATCACCTCTTCATCATTTACTAACAATATAAGTCCTATCGTAGCACATTTTTCAAAAAAAGACTCATTTGACAATTCTGCATCATTAGTTATTTTGTAGTACTCATTGGCACAATAGCCCGCATCTATTTTTTCCGTTGATGATTGAGTACAACCTACTAAAGATGCAGTAATAATTACCAAAGTAAACAAGATAGCAACACCCCTCATAAGTTAGCCATATTAACTGTTAGAATTAAACTTATCATTGGTTTTATTTCCTAAATAATATGAATTTTTAGGAAATAGTCTTAATAGCAATACTTAATTAGGAAATATTCCTACGAATGCCATGGCAACCAAGGAACAAGTTGCACAAATTGTTCAACTTAGAGGAGTGGGGCATTCTCTGGAAGAGATTGCAAAAAGGGTTGGCATGTCTAAATCATCTGTAGCCTATCAACTAAAATTACTTAAGAAAAAATCATCTAAATCTGACCCTTCTGAGGTTTTTTCTTCTGCACTTTTGGGGGCAACAATTGGTACAGCAGGTGGTTTAGCATTAGCAATACTCCTTCAACAACTAAAAAACGGTAAGTGAAATTATGAAAGATAAATATGAACAAATTGTCATCGATGCAGCAAACATTCTCCACAATGACACTGGAATTGAAATGAAAGATGATAAGGGACAAAAAATCCTCCAATCCCGACCTGAAAGGCTGAAAGATTGTATATTATTTTGTGAAGAAAAAGGGTGGAAAACAACTGCTTTCTTGAAAGAATCAACATACGGATATGCTAGATCATTAGCCAAAAGAAAATCTAACACAGTTGGAGATATCAATATACTAGACGATCTAATAGAACAAGATAAATTACATTTAATTGCCGCAGATAAAGAGGACATTTATTGGATCGATTATGGGGTTTCTGAAAATGCTATAATAATCACACATGACAAATTTAGAGGTGAGAAGAAGGAATATGAAAATAGAGATTGGGAGGACATTGATAACCGCACATTAAGAGATTTCAAATTTGTTAACAATAAATTTATTCTTCCAAGTCTAAAAAAGAAAGAAGTAACAAGAAAACAAGAAGAAAAACAAATTACACTTGATCAAATATTCTCTGCCATTCAAAAATTGACTAATAATGTCGCAGAATTACAAAGAGATGTAAGGAAAAGAGAATTCACCAATCTTAAAAAATCACACGATAAACCAAAAACCAAACAACAACGAATAAAATCTAATCTTGAGATAGTTAATACTGTTGTCAATAGCCTTTTATCATCTGGTAATGCAGTTGCAGCATCACATATTCAAGCAGAACTTGCACGTCCTATTTTGGGCCTAGATGACAATTATACAAATTGGAAAGCCGGTTGGTCTGACGACTTACGCAAAGTCTTAGGATACTCCAAAACTGGAGGCTTTCCCAAATGGCTAATTTCCAACTCCAAGAAGAAAATTGTACAGCAAGGTAACAAATTATCTTATGTTTGAGTAATTACTCAGTAACTATTCAGATCCTGGAACTGTTAAGTTTCCTGACATCATCAGTCCACCGATAATGACATGGAAAATTATTATAACTGGGAATATCATATTAAAATAACCAGGTTCATTGAGTATTGGAGCAGCAAGGAAAGCCGTACCTAAAGCCATCATACTTGGAAGGATGAAGCCCATTGCACCCTCAGGTCGCGCTGAGGAGAAAGCCACATAGCCGATTATAATCATAGCTAGGCCCCATGTTACTGGAGACAGTGCCCAAGCAGTAGAACCAGCATCAAAGAAATTTTGCTGCGACTCATCCTGATCCGCTTCACTCAACCAAGTTTGCTCTGCATTAACTGCATCAATATCTGTATTCTCTGCATTGATTACATTCACATTACTGCCCATTCCCATGATAAAAGCCACCAAGGTAGCAATAATTAGCATACTGCCTACTGTGAGTAATTGTTTATTCATCCCATTTGCATTCGCCATCATTTCAGAATTTAGTAAGTAAAGTCCTCCAAACATTAACATTGTACCCAATGTTGCAGCTATAAGTAGAGGCATTAGAGAATCGGCTTCTTCTACTAGAGATTCAGTGCCTCTAATTCCAATGTAATCTGCTGCTGGCCAGAGGATAAATGCCCCTAGTAGGAGTATTGGTCCACCAATCAACATGTACGGCGTCAGGCTTGTGTTATTGTCATTAGACATGAAAAGAGGGTTGATTAAGGGTACTTAACATTTTATTAAATAAATTTATCAATATGTATATTTACATATATCATTCATTTATCCGTAGTATTATTCATTATATTATATTTTTATACCATTCGTGACAACACTCATCACTGATTATATCCACGGTTATGTGTGGATGTAGATGTAGAAGAACAGAATCATTCATCCTATCAACCTCCTTCAATATTTATTGGCGGTCCCGCAAAAGCAGAAAATACCCTTTCAGGAACAATCAATCAAAATTATGAGAGTAAAAATATAGCAGTTTGGGGCAATAACGATATTGCCGAATCTTCCACAACTGCTCCTTGGGTTTGGTTTTTGATAGGTCTTATTTTAATCCCTTTAATCCTAAGCATAATTAGTTCAATACTATTTGCAATTACAGACTCTGGCCTTTTTACCGAGATATCGTCCTCAAATGTAGCAAATGGAGACAATGTCACTATCGATGAACAGACATTTGAAGTGTATATTTTTACCATGCCTTCGAACTTTGATGATCAATATGCAACAACTTCTTCCTATTGGGATTTGAATATTGAGTCTTATACTTATTCCAATTTCTCCTGGTGGGCTTATATTTCAGGGTATAATGATGTTAGTCAAGAAACCGTTCTAGATGATTCAGGTATATCATGGTACGAATCAGACTCCCATAGCGATATGCAATGGGAGACTGACTCCGATAACCCAAATGTGTATATTAGGATAAATGAAAATAATGTATTTGTTGCAGTTGGCGATAATTTTCCTCCGCCAACTTTCGCTATGTATTATTGGGAAGGTGCTTCCAACAACACTCTCCCATTTTTAGCTTGTTTGATATGGCCTATAACAATTATAGGAGGGACTATTTGGGGCATTAGAACAGATAGAAAACCACTAGCATATGGAATTCTTACGTGGGGAATAGTAGCTATGTTGGCAGTTTTCTTATTCACTTTTTTATGGTTCGTTGGGTGGTAATAACCAATCGAATTAAGAATGATTATGTGAATTACTCTTGGATATTTTGTCAATAACCAGTAAGTTACTTCGAATTTCCCAACTCTTTTGATCTATTTTTTGCCGCAAGAATAGCTTCAATCACAATTTCTGTGTAGTTATTATTTGCAAGATGAGTTATTGCAGCATCTGTAGTACCTCCCTTTGATGTAACTTCTTTACGAAGTTCAGTTGGACTTAATTCGGATTTTATAGCAAGCAAGGCAGATCCAAATACTGTTTGTAAAACTAAATCTTCGGCCATTTCTTTAGACATGCCCATTTCAATCCCACTTTCTATCATTACTTCTATTGTATGAAATACATAAGCTGGACCGGTGCCGCTTAATGCTGTAACTGAATCCATTAAATCTTCAGAAGATTCTAAATAAATCCCAATAGCATCTAGAACGTTTTTTACTCTATCTACATCAATATCATTTACATATGACCCTCTACAAAAAATACTCATTCCCTCTCCAATCAAGGCAGGAAGGTTAGGCATAACTCGTATAACTGGAATTTCAGGGAGATACTTCTCTATTGAAGAAGTCGTTATACCAGCAGCAATACTCATTACTGTTTGACTTGTTTCTGTTTCACTAGAAATTTGTTCTAAAAGGCTTGTAATATTTTGAGGTTTGGATGCTAGTATAATTAAATCTGATAAATTTGCAACCTTTTCTGCATTAATCCCATTTACTACTCCTAATTCTTTACATAATATATCCACTTTCTTATCATCAACATCACAGATAATAATCGATTTTTTATCAACAACCCCTTTATTGATAATGCCTCTGACTAAAGCAGAGCCCATATTGCCGACGCCAACCACGCCGACAACAAAGCGTTTCTCGCGACTCACGTAATCTGGAGTTAGTCGTAATATTTCATTATGACGCAAACAAGAAGAAATAATTATACAATCACAATAAAAGAAAAATAAACCGTCGAGATTAAACAGAAGATATTGCTCGCTCGGTTTATTGGACCCATAGTGTAGCCTGGATATCACAGGGGCTTGCGGAGCCTTTAACCCGTGTTCAAATCGCGGTGGGTCCGCCACTCTACGTTATGAGTAAAGATGATTGTTTTGCAGGTTTTTTCACTGATTATTAAGCACTTACTGGACATTTTGATATGGTTTTGCATCTAATTATAGATTAAGGTGAAAAAGAATGAAGCCAGACATAGAATATAATGCTCGACAAAAAAGATCACTCAGTGTAATACTAGCACTTGCTGTTATTTCGCTCCTAGCAGGAGCTTCGGTGAGTACCAGCGTTGACGATTTTGTTGAACCTCGATATGCTGAAGATAATCCGTATGCAGGAGTAGTTGATGATGCTGTTGGAGATGCAACTTGGGAACAATTAGAGAAAAATGAAAAGGGACTAAAAGGTAAACTCAAATCATTTTTATCCGATAGAGTAGATATATCCGAAGAAGATAGAAAAATGCACTTGCAGAAAAGAGTAGAAGCAAATGAAGTATTGACTAAAGCATTCCAATTTTGTATAGATAATGTAGAATGTGATGCCGATTCTGAAGTACTTACTGTAATGTTATTTTCTATGGATTCTCGAATCAATCCTATGATGAAGGAAGTAAATTTAGATATGGAAGATTGGGAAGAAAAGAAAGATGATTGGGAATCTAAATATCCAGATTGGGAAGAAAAGAAAGATGATTGGGCAGATGCCGTAAAAGAAGGAGAAGCACCACCAAATCCTGAATTAAGAGATAAAAAAATGAGCATTCATCCCCCTCCTACAGATTGGAAAAATTTTGATGGAGAAGAATTTATAGATAAAATGACCATGATTGAAAATGGCGCAATAGCCATATCATATTGCATCTCAAACAGTGATTGTGCTGGATTAAGTACTACTAGTGATGATCGCCATTCATTTAACTCAATTTTGAATAAAATAGGTGAAGAAATGGCCAACCGACACGCAGACTATCAAGAATGCTATGAAGGACAAGATTGTGAGCGCGAAGGAAAAGAGGAACAAAAAAGAACACCTCCTGGTTTAATCTCAAGAATTAGTGATAATTTACAACGTGATGATGCCCCACTCACAGACCGCGATGATTTAGATCGCGATGATTTTAGAAAATTTGAGATAACACAAGAAATGTGTGAATCTCGACTAGGATCTTGGATTGTGGATGATGACAAATCATATTGTCTTTGGTCGCTTGATGACAAGGATTGTTCAGATCCAGATTGTCGCGATGGAGAGCAAAGAATGAGCTCAGATGGTTGCAATGAATGTATATGTGATAGTGGAAATTGGTCTTGCACAGAAAAAGCCTGTGAAAACCCTGAAGAAGATAGAGAAGAATCAGAACAAGATGATTCCGATGATGAAACCTCCTCACAAGAAAGTTGTGAGGAAAGTGGTGGAACATGGTCCGAAGATCGTCAAACATGTTATTGAGTAGAATACCATTACTAGAGTAAAATATTGGATGATTACTACACATAGTAGCCCAACATTTGAATTATAATCCCGTTTCGTGATTGCATGGTTGATGAAGAAGTATACACTTCCTCAGATTCTATGGAGCAAATTGCCAAGTTAACATTAGGAATGGCCATATTTATGTTAATACTTCTAATTTTAGTGCCTTTTACAATGTCTTCGACATCTTTTGATAATATAGTCCCATATCTTATTTATTCACTATTTTTGACAAGTATAGGAGTCCTTATTGGAGTTTCCATGACTTGGTTATTGAATAGCAAATCTCCTCAACCAGAACCAAAAAAGGAAGAAGCAATTAATTCTAAAACAATTAAAAAATTACCTTTACTATCGTCAGCAGAAAGAACTGTGGTTACAATACTGAAATCAAATGATAATAATATGTGGCAGGCGGAATTAGTGCGTCAAGGAGGGTTTACAAATTCTAAAGCTAGTAGGTTACTATCGAGCATGGAAAGAGATGGATTAGTTAGACGTGTGCGCGATGGAATGGGAAAAAGAGTTGAATTAGTTAAAATGGATGGATATTTATGAGTAATAGTAAGAATCAGAGAAACTTCGCAATAGTTGGATTTTTAACCATTATAATAATGGTATTATGCACTCAAATCATATTGAACTTAGAAACAAATTCCCAATCAATCAAAGAAGAAGGAATTTTTATAATTCCATTATTATTTTTAATAATTTGTCTAAT
>Ga0208277_1000441_pt1 | contig 24643 bp, 23 predicted proteins | sample ETNtaG_5_FD_185782 | JGI IMG/M metagenome (GOLD analysis project Ga0208277, IMG submission 185782) | Marine microbial and viral communities from oxygen minimum zone, Eastern Pacific Ocean - ETNP201406SV205 (SPAdes) (version 2) | ecosystem: Environmental > Aquatic > Marine > Oceanic ...
AGCCTGCCGGCAACATTGTCGATTATAGGAATCTTTAATTGAAGTCCGGACTGTCTTACGCTTACAAATTTTCCAAACCGTTCGATTATTGCAGCAGACTGCTGTTTAACAATAAAAAAGGTAAAGAACAATAGCAAAAATCCAAGAGGAAGAATAATAGAATAAAATAACATTGTAAATAGTTTTGGTTCGTAACGAGCAAGATAACCAAAAGACTAGCATTTTTAAAAGAAATAAAACTAAAATAATGTTAAATTATCTAGAAAATTTTAACCAAACTTCTCTTTGTCGTAAGGGTCAAAGCCGGTCTCAGTTTTAATAAATAGCCGAACCCTTCTTTCAACTTCTTCAGTTCCGATAAAGTTTACGATTTTTTGCAGATCAATTCCGCTTAAGTTTCCAACCAAAACAACCCTTATAAGCATCATCATTTTTCCAGGCTTAGCCTCTTTTTCTTTTCCCCTATAACTGGTCATTAGTTTTGGAGAAGTCACATGTTCTATAAATCCATCAGACCTCTTGCCTTTTAGTTTAGCACATACTTCAAGCACTCGTTTTAGGGTTTCTGACCACCCTCTTCCCATTACGTTTCCGTAAATCAACCGATTGTCATAATATGCTCCAAGCCCGTCCCAAGATTTGTAGCCTGCTCTAGGGCCTCTTATAATCTTTCCGTCTTTATAAATTTTGTCAAAGTTTTCAAATTCAGATTCTTCAAATCTAGCTAGGTTTTCGGCTTTCATTTTGGCAGGATCGTAAAAAAGGTATTTTGACAAGACCCACAATTCTTTTACGGTCTCCGCCCTTTCTTTTACAAGCCCAATAGCTTTAATCAGCTTTGCTTCATCTATTTCAGAGCACTCAGGCTCAAGCCCTATTAGAATTTTTGCCAGCTCAGCATTGTCTTTTTGTTGTATATATTTATGGTTGAACCACTTTAACCTTTCAAAATCAAAATTAGCGGCTGCTTTTACAACCTTTTCTATTTGAAACATTTCAATTAATTCCGGCCCACAAACAATTTCAGACCCCTCTTTTGGACTCCAACCCAGAGTTGCTAAATAGTTTACCAAAGCTTTAGGCAATATTCCCGCCTCTCTAAATCCATCAAACGATTCAGTTCCACTCCAGTTTATAGGGAAAACAGGGAATCCACCCTTCTCTCCGCTTCTTTTACTTAGTTTTCCTTTTCCATTGGGGTTTAATATTAATGGCAGATGTGCAAAAACAGGCGGCTCCCACCCAAATGCATCATATAAAAGGCAGTGCAAGGCAAGCGAAGGCAGCCATTCTTCACCCCTAATGACATGAGTAATTCCCATTGTATGATCGTCAACGACATTTGCAAAATGATATGTTGGTGTGCCGTCCGCTTTTAGCAGAACTTTGTCGTCTAATGTTTTAGAATCAATAGTGGATTTGCCTCTTATTAAGTCTATGGTTGTTACCTCTCCTTTTTCCGGCGAAAGAAAACGAACCACATATTTATCTCCATTTCCAATTTTTTTCTGAACCTCTTGTTTGCTCATGCTTAAGGAGTTTTTCAAAGAGTTTCTGTTGGCCCAATTATAGACGAAAGTTTCGCCTTTTTTCTCATGGTTTCCCCTAAGAACTTTTAGCTCATCTTCAGAATCAAAAGCATAATAAGCCTTTCCGCCAGCTAATAACTCATTTATAAAGGGTAGGTAAACATCTCCCCTTTTACTTTGTTTATAAGGCGAATACTTTGTCTTATCTCCTGGTTTTTCATCAGGAGATATGCCGCACCAGTTTAGCGAATCGATTATATATTTTTCAGCCCCCTTTACCTCTCTTTTTTTGTCAGTGTCTTCAATTCTCAAAATAAAATCACCACCGTTTTTCTTAGCAAAAAGGTAATTAAACAAGGCTGTTCTTAGGCCTCCTACATGCAAAGGCCCTGTTGGGCTTGGCGCAAACCTAACTCTTGGCTGTAATCGTTGGGATTTAGAGGAAATCATTTCTTTTAGATTAAGAGACTTAAATTTTTATCAAATATAAAACAATAATTTCTCAATTGATTGTGTAGCTTTGTCTATAATTTTATGATACAATTCATATACAATACAAGCTTTAGACTTTCAAATGAAAAAACCGTTTCTGAGTGGGTTGCCTTTATCGCTAAGGCTGAAGGCGCAACTTTAAAAAAAGTATTTTACAACTATGTTTCCCCAAAAGACATTAGAGCCCTCAACAAAAAGCATTTATCTCATGACTATGTCACAGACGTCCTTACCTTTGACTATTCTTCAAAAAATGATATCTCGGGCGAGGTTTTTATTTGTCAAGAACAAGTGGAGGAGAACGCTGAAAGCCACTCACAAAGTGTTGAAAATGAGACGCTTAGGGTTGTTTGTCACGCAGTTCTTCATTTGTGTGGATATTCAGACACCGCTGAAGATCAAATCTTGGTGATGCGTTCAAAGGAAGACCATTATTTGAAGGTTTTTCAAACAACTTTTAAATAATTTATATTTGCACCAATGTTCCACGTGAAACAAATCTATGTTTAATCAAACTTATGACGTCATTGTTGTTGGGGGCGGCCATGCTGGCAGTGAAGCTGCTGCTGCTGCTGCTAATCTTGGCGCTAAAACACTTCTTGTTACCATGAATCTCCAAACTATTGGACAGATGTCGTGTAATCCTGCAATGGGCGGAATTGCTAAAGGGCAGATTGTCCGGGAAATAGATGCTTTAGGTGGTTATAGCGGTATAGTTAGTGACAAGTCCTCGGTCCAATTTAAAATGTTGAACCTGTCTAAAGGCCCAGCTATGTGGAGCCCAAGAACTCAAAATGACAGATTTTTATTTGCTCAATTTTGGAGAGAAATGTTAGAAGCCACCCCAAATCTTGATTTTTATCAAGAAATGGTCTCTTCACTTTGGATTGAAAACAATAAACTTCAAGGTGTATGCACGGGTTTGGGTCAAAAAATTAGATCCAAAACAGTTGTATTAACAAACGGAACATTTTTAAACGGACTAATCCATGTAGGGGATAAAAATTTTGGAGGAGGGCGTGCTGGCGAGAAAGCCGCTACAGGAATTACTGAACAACTTGTTTCTCTTGGCTTTGAGTCTGGAAGAATGAAAACAGGAACTCCACCAAGAGTTGATGGAAGGTCTCTTAATTATTCAAAAATGATTGAACAACCAGGAGACAATAATCCTCAAAAGTTTTCCTATTTGAACTTGACATCTCCAATACAAAAACAGCTCTCTTGCCATATGACATATACTAGCCCTGAAGTTCACAACTTATTAAGAGAGGGCTTTGATCGTTCGCCAATGTTTAATGGACGAATTAAAAGTGTTGGTCCGCGCTACTGCCCTTCTATTGAAGACAAAATTCATAGATTTTCAGAACGTGAAAGACACCAGCTTTTTGTTGAGCCTGAAGGATGGAACACTGTAGAGGTGTATGTTAACGGATTTTCTACATCACTTCCTGAGGAGGTTCAATATCAAGCCCTTAAGGCAGTAGCTGGTTTTGAAAATGTTAAGTTTTTCAGGCCCGGATACGCAATTGAATACGACTATTTTTACCCAACCCAACTAAAATACTCTTTGGAAACAAAGATTTTAGATAACCTATTTTTTGCTGGACAAATTAACGGGACAACAGGCTATGAGGAGGCTGGTTCGCAAGGCTTAATGGCAGGAATAAACGCTGTTTTAAAGCTCAAAGAAAAAGACCCTTTTGTTTTAAAAAGAGATCAAGCGTATATCGGAGTTTTGATAGATGATTTAATAACAAAAGGTACAGAAGAACCATACAGAATGTTTACTTCCAGAGCAGAGTATAGAATGCTTTTAAGGCAAGATAATGCGGACCAGAGATTAACTTCCATGAGCCATAAGATAGGTTTAGCTAGCGACGAAAGATTGGAGGCTTGTAAGCAAAAATATAAGGATTCAAACAGCCTAATTGATTTTTTAAAAAAACAAAGTATTAAACCAAAAGAAATAAACCCTGTTCTTAATTCAAAAAAATCTTCTCCAATTAAGCAATCTGGTAAAGCAGACAAGATTTTATCAAGGCCTAACATTTACATTAAAGACCTTAAAAAATGTGCCGCTATAGACTCTTTTATTTCAAAAAATAATTTTGAACAAGAAGTTCAAGACCAGGCTGAAATACAGATAAAATATAGCGGATACATAAATAAAGAAAAAAATAATGCTGATAAACTTAACAGACTTGAGGCAGTAAGAATTCCAAAAGATTTTGATTATAAAAACCTCAAATCAATAAGTTCAGAGGCTATGGAAAAGCTTATTAAAATTAAACCAGAAACAATTTCACAAGCGTCCAGAATTAGCGGGGTTTCCCCTAATGATGTTTCTGTTTTGCTGGTTTATATGGGGCGATAAATGTTTCACGTGGAACAAAGCAATATATACATAGAGACCTTAGATTATTTTCTTACAAAAGAAAAATTTCAACTTGTTAAAACATCTCAGCCAGGGCTGCTAAAAACAACCCCTAAGCCTTCCAAAGAAAACATTAATCTTTATTACGCTTCTAATAACTACATCTCTCACAACAATAGAAACAGAGGTGTTTTTAGTTTTTTTTATAGGCTTTTCAGAGGCCTAAATTTTGTATATAAATTAAGTTTTATTAAAGGAGTTAAACAAAATGAAAGCGTTCTGGACTTTGGATCAGGCGACGGATATTTTTTAAATAATCTTTTAAAAAAAGGCTACAATGCGTTTGGAGTAGAACCTATCAAAAAGTCTAAAGAACAAAATGTATACCCGTCAGTTTTTGACAACGATTTAAAAAAAAGTAGCTTCAAACATATAACCGCCTGGCACTCTATTGAACATGTTTACGATTTTAAAAAAACAATAAAAGCCATGTATGATTTGCTAGAGGAAAATGGCACTTTGATTCTTGCTGTTCCAAACTACTCTTCCTATGACGCTAGACATTATAAACAATATTGGGCAGGCTTTGATGTTCCCCGACACTTGTGGCACTTTGACAAAAAAGCAGTCCAAGAAATTTTTACCAAGCTAGGGTTTTCTTTTGTATCTAGCCACCCCCTACTTATCGATTCATATTATGTTTCACTTTTATCAGAAAAATATAAAAAATCAAGCCTAAAAACTTTAAGAGCATTTTTTGTTGGCACTCTTTCTAACCTCAAAGCAGTTTTTACAAAACAGTATTCATCAAATATTTTTGTGTTTAAAAAACTACCTTAAATATCGAAGGCCTTTCTTGACTACAAAATATTCAACTTTTCCCTCACCAAAAATCTCACCATCCCCTTGACACGTCAATAAGCCTTTTTTAGCGCTGATTTTTATTTTAGTGTCTGTAAGTGTCAAAACTTTTTGTTCTTTAAAAAGAGCCCCGTTAAAAAGATTAAAAAAATTTCGGATTATATCAAATTTGCTAAATTCTTGTGCCACCGTAATATTTAGCAGGCCGTCATTTCCAGCAGGGTTTTTAATTAGCTGCATACCGCCGCCTGTAAATTTGCAAATTCCAACCCCCAACAAAAAAACGCTTGTCTGAATTTTTGAATTAGAAGTTTCTATTTCTACCGCGACATTTTCATAGCTCATAAAATTCATTAATGAGCAAAATAAATAAGATAGTTTTCCAAGCCACTTATAGTTGTCTATCTTTTTTAACATAAATGAATCAAACCCTAGGCCAGAATAAGTGATAAAGTATTTTGTTTGAATTTCTTTTTCGCTAATTATTTTAGCAACACCAACATCTTGAAACATTTCTTTGTTGGATCTTAGAGATTTAATACTCTCAGAATAGTCTAAAGAAATTCCTTTAGATTTTGCCCAATCATTTCCTGTACCTGAAGGGATTAAGGCAAATAAAACTTTGTCATTAGGGATGTTTTTTTGCATCATAATTCCTGCTACAATTTTTTGAGCGGTGCCGTCTCCTCCGACTCCCAGGATTCTACGATAACCCTGTTTGGTTGCGCTTTCAACCATTTTGATTTCATCTCCCGCTTTGTCAGTCAAATTGATTATGTGTTTTATGCCGCTTTTGTTAAGCAGGTTTTCAATCTTAGAAATTGACCCCTTGGTTTTTCCAGAGTTTGAAAAACCATTAGCAATTACATACCAGCTGTTAAACATTTTCTGCAGGCTTTAAATGCAGAAGTCTTGTAAGTTTTATAGAAATATCTAAAAAAATAATTTTCGGATTTCCATTTCTTTCAATGTCTTCGTAGCCCTTTTGAAGCTCATTATAAAAAGACAATATATTTTCTTCGTGAACAAAAGGAGCAAATTTTTTAAGATCCAAATCTCCTTTATATTTTGTAGAACGGTCAGAGGACTTATACCCAAATGAAATAGAGTCTCTAAAAACTTCTGAGCAAAAAATAAAAAATTCTTTTTGTTCTTCTCTAGTTTTTTTACTCAATTTTTCAGAAAATGCAATAAGCTCGTTTATTGCAGACTTCTTTCCTTTTACCCTAAATGCTGCTCTAACCCACTCTACAAATAAACTTTCAAAGTCAGACTTAAGTTCTTGATTATCAGCTTTTTGCCCTCCAATATATATTTTTTGACACCTTGAGGTTATTGTTTTTAACATTCTTTTTTCATTTTCTGAAATTAAGATAAAAACTGTTTTTTTCGGAGGCTCCTCTAGCAGCTTTAACAATTTGTTTGAGGCAGTCAAGTTCATTTTTTCAGCCATCCAAATTACAAAAATCTTAACACCGCCTTCATATGATTTTAGATGAGCGAGCTTAGATATTTTTTCAGCCTCGTCTTTGTTTATTGCACCCTGCTTGTTTCCCAAGCCTATTTTCTTATACCAATCTGTAATGCTGATTCGAGAATCATTTAACACCATTTCTCTCCAGTGATTAATAAAGTCGCTACTGCTCGGAGATTTTTTAAACTCGGGGGTTGTATTTACTGGGTAATAGTAGTGTATGTCTGCATTAGCTAGCCCTTTCAGCCTTTCTACAGATAGCTGTTGCTGTGCAATTTCTTGCCCCCAAGCAGGGCTTTTTAAAATTTCTTCTACCAAGCTTAACGCAGAACCAATTGCGTCTGATTGTGCATTACCAAGAATTAAATACGTGTTAGCAACTTTTCCTTGTCCTACAGCTTTTTTAACATTATTTAACTCAACTTGACTCATAGATTTCTGTTAAAAACAAAGATAAAGAATTATATTAGCCAGGTGTTATATAATCATGAAATCAATTAAAAACATTTCTTTTTCTGGAAAAAAAGTTTTCATTAGAGTAGATTTTAATGTTCCATTTAGCAGCTCTGGTAAAATCAGTGACAATTCAAGAATTGTTGCAGCCCTACCTACAATTAAATACATTTTATCAAAGAATGGGTCTTGCATATTAGCATCTCATTTGGGAAGACCAAACGGCAAGACAACTGAATTGTCTTTAAAAAAGTTGGTGCCTGAACTGGAAAGACTACTTGATCAAAATGTTTCTTTTGTTGAGGACTGTGTGGGTGAAAAAACGGAAAAAATATGTTCTAAATTAGACCCTGGTCAGGTAGTGCTTTTGGAAAACCTAAGGTTTTATAATGAAGAGACAAAAGCAGATTACAAGTTCGCTAAAAATCTTTCTAAACTTTCAGACATATATGTTAATGATGCTTATGGAGCCACTCACAGAGAACATGCCTCGACAGCGACTATAGCGCAATTTTTTACAGACAAATGCCCAGGACTTCTTTTGGAAAAAGAAATAAATAGTTTAAAAAAATTAATGGACAATCCAGAAAAGCCTGTCACAGCAATTATAGGGGGAGCAAAGGTTTCTTCCAAAATTTCGGTTATCTCTAACATGCTTGATGTTGTAGATAATTTATTAATTGGAGGAGGTATGGCCTATACATTTATTAAAAAAAAGGGAGGCAGTATTGGAGACTCAATTTTTGAAGAAGAAAGACTTAAAGATTGTGGAAAAATACTAGATGTTGCTAAAACTAAAAAAGTAAATATATTTTTGCCGTCAGACGTAATTGCCTCAAATCAATTTTCAAATACAGGAACTAAGAAGGTTTTAAATATTCAGGAGATACCTTTAGGTTGGCAGGGTTTGGATATCGGCCCAGACTCTATTGATAAATTCAAAAAAGTTATTCAAAAAAGTAAAACTATTTTATGGAATGGGCCAATGGGGGTTTTTGAAATGTCGTCTTTTGACAAAGGTACACACGCCATTGCAAAAGCAGTTGCAGAATCTACCCGAAACGGAGCTTTTTCTTTGATCGGCGGCGGCGATTCAGTCGCAGCAATTAAAAAATTCAATTTACAAGACCAAGTTAGTTTTATAAGTACAGGTGGAGGCGCTATGCTTGAAGGTTTAGAGGGAAAAACACTTCCTGGAATCAAAGCTTTATCGGAATAATTTAATATGAAAATTAAACACTTAGCACTAATTTTATCTATTTTTTTTACCTGTTCAAACTTTTCTCAAGCTGACACGGAAGAGATAATTCTAAATGAGCACAACTTTCATTCGGACACTATTAAAAACAGATTAGAAATCCTAGACTCTAAAACACCTCTTGAATTATTTTTCACCCCAGAGGTAGAAGCCACAATTAAAAAATACCTTAAAACTAGAGTAGGGTTTTATAAAAAAAACATTGACAAAATCAATTATTATCTTCCTCTTTTTGAAGAACACCTGCAGAACAAAAATATACCTCTAGAAATAAAATATCTACCCTTAATTGAATCAAGACTAGATCCAGCCGCTGTTTCAAAAGTTGGCGCTACAGGCTTGTGGCAGTTTATGTTTTATACTGCCGTAGAAAATGGGTTAACGATGAACAGTTATATAGACGAAAGAATGGACCCCGTAAAGTCAACAATGGCGGCGGCAACATATTTACAAAAACTTTATCAAATTCATTCTGAATGGAATTTGGTTCTTGCATCTTATAATGCAGGCCCTAGAACAATTTCAAAATCAATAAAAAGGTCTGGAGGCTATAGAAATTATTGGAATATCAGACCATTTCTTCCAAGAGAAACAGCTAACTATGTTCCTTCATTTATTGCTACAATGTACATTTTAGAGTATGCGGACGAACATGGTATAAATTTGTCAAAATCAAAAAAACCCCTTGTTCAATTGGACACAATTATTGTAAGCAAAAAACTGGCATTTGAACATGTCTCAAAATTTTTAGATTTTCCTAACGATTCGATTAAAAAACTCAACCCATCCTATATTCACAGTATAATTCCAGGAGGAAATAAAAACGCTTTAAAGCTGCCTAAAGCTTTAGTTGATAAAATTATAGAAAAGGAAAAAGAACTATATGCTTTTTCTGAAGCGGAATTCAACAAGAGAGAAAAACCATTACCAGACTTATATTCTATAGACTCTAAGATTATATACAAAGTTAGGTATGGGGAGTTTTTAGGAAAAATTGCGAGAAAATTTGGTGTGAAAGTTTCTGATATTCAACGCTGGAACAATTTAAAGAATGATAATATTAAGGAAAATCAGAAACTAATTATTTTTCCGAAAAGAATAGATTTAATAAATTAGACATTAAAATATGCATGGATATAATTTTAATTATTACTGTAGGAATTTTTTTATTTAATCTTTTATTTCTTTATAGGGGGGCTGTAGGAAGAATTGAAAGGAGAAACCAAGCAACAGGCGAATACCAAGACTTAGGCCCTGTCAGTGAAAAAGAAGAAATTGCTTTTTTAGAAGGGACTCATAAATCTCTTGCATTTTTTCAAGCTTTAATAGGAGCATTTATATGGTCGTTAATAGCTTATGGAATTATGCATCTGGTCAAATATGTTTTTTGACTCGCTAAGATAATTTACAAATGAAAAAAAGACTTTTTATTTTCTGGGCTTTAATATTTTCCTGCGCTGATAATAATCAAAAACTATTGCCAGGTTCTAGCGGGAATATAAATAATATTTCTGTAGTCATTAATGATGAGCTTTGGGATGGAGAAGTCGGAGAGGAGATAAGAGAAAATTTTTCTAGACCCATTTATGGTTTGCCACAAATTGAACCGGTGTTTTCCCTAAATCATATTCCAACCAAAATCTTTTCAGGTTTTGCGACAAAGTCTAGGACAATATTGAAAGTTGATATTTCGGAAAGAGAGGGGTTGGCGAATTTTAAAAACACCTATGCCTCACCGCAGAGAATAGTTCAAGTTACAGGCAATACTTCTCAAAAAATTATTTCCATTCTAAACGAAAACATCAATTCAATTTATTCCACACTATATTTTAATGAAATAAAGGAAAAGCAAAGAAGAATTTCAAAAAACTTAAACCAAACTCAAAGCATTAAAAAACACACAGGGATATCATTGCGTTTCCCATCAGCATATAGAGTAGCAAAATCAGACAGTAATTTTGTTTGGATAAGAAGAGACATTGAAACAGGCTCAGTTAACCTTTTTATTTCGCGACATACAAACAAAAACAACAAGTCAATTATTGAAGTTAGGGATTCAATTTCAAAACACAACATTCCTGGTCCTACAGAAAATTCATTTATGATTACGGATATGATTTATAAACCAAACACACAGGAGGTTTATTTGGGAAAAAATCAAGCTTATGAAACAAGAGGCTTGTGGGAAATTGACGGGCAATTTATGGCGGGCCCTTTTTTAAACTACCTGATGAAAATAGACTCAAACGAAGATGAGTATATAATGTTAGACGGCTTTGTCTATTCTCCGGGATCTAACAAAAGAGAGTATGTGTTCGAGTTAGAAGCGATAATGAGAAGTGTTATGTACTAATCTTCTTTTTTTTCTGTATCCTCGTCACCTTCTTCTAAAGCTTTTTTAAATTCTTTAACTCCTTGACCAGTGCCTTTAACTAAGCCTCCTAATTTTTTCCCAAGACCGACGGGTCCAAATACAATTAGAGCAACAACAATAATCACAACGACTTGTAATGGTCCAATAGTAAAAAGAGGGATAATAAATAAATCCATTGCAAATAATTTTAAGCTAAGTTAATAATAATAGGCGTAATTGCTACTATATCTTCCGGTTCTTATCTAGAGTAAGGTATTTTTAATTATTTTTGACTATTGTGAAAAACAAAAAAGAAGACAAGGGATTTTTAAAGAGCCTAATTAACGACTACAAAATAGTCATTTCAAGCGAAGACACATTTGAAGAAAAGCTTTCTTTTAAAGCAAATAAAATAAATGCTTTTATAATTATGCTTGTCTATTCAATAATATTAATTTCCTTTACAATAAGCATAGTTTTCTTCACCCAGCTTAGAGAGCTAGTGCCCGGATATTCTTCTTCAGACTTGCTAAACAGGGCTATATATTTGACCGAAAAAACAGACTCCCTAGAACAGCAAATTGCATTAAACAATAAGTTTTATCAATCAATTGAAGATGTTCTTTCTGGAAAAACAGAGGATTTTGTCCCAAAAGAGGCCTTAGAGGCAGACACTAATTACAACAATTTTGACATAAAGACAATTAATCCAAATATTCAAGATTCAATTCTAAGAAGCTATGTTGACAACGAGGACAAGTTTAATCTAACCAAAAACGAATTAGTAATCGAAAACAAAATGTTTTTTACACCAATTATGGGAGAAATAACACAAGGCTTTAATTCAAAAGATAATCACTATGCTTTAGATATTTCAGCTGATATTGGAACCCCTGTTAAGTCTATCTTGGAGGGTAAGATAATTTTTTCAGAGTGGTCTGTTGATACAGGCTATGTGATTATAATCGATCATGGCCAGGATATAATTTCTGTATACAAACACAACTCTAAAGCTTTAAAAAAGCAAAATGATTTTGTTCAGGCAGGGGAGGTTATAGCTTATTCAGGCAATCAAGGAAATTTAAGTACAGGCCCTCACCTACATTTTGAACTTTGGAAAAATGGAACACCCATCAATCCTCAGCCCTTGCTAAACTTCAACTAAGCATGTTAGCTCATAAGCTTTTAAAATTAGCAGCCTATATAGCAAAAAACCGAATAAATAATTGGGCAAAGAATCCTATTAAAACTCAAGAAAACCAATTCAAGCAAATATTAAATAAGGGTTCAAAAACTTTATTTGGCAAAGACCATAATTTTGATAAAATTAAAAATTATGAAGATTTTAAGCAGAGTGTTCCTATTCGTGACTACGAGTCTCTTAAAAGCTATGTTGAACTGATTAAATCTGGAAAGGAGAATGTTTTGTGGCCAGGCAAGCCTGTTTATTTTGCAATAACCTCGGGTACTACTTCAGGGGCAAAATATATCCCTATTACTAAAGATAGTTTGCCGAACCATCTTAATGGCGCTAAAAATGCACTTTTAATGTATGTTGCTCAAACCGGAAAAACAAAATTCATAAAAGGAAAGTTTATTTTTATTCAAGGAAGTCCAGTTTTAACAAAAATCTCAGGAATATTAACCGGTAGACTTTCAGGCATATCTGCACACCACATACCTTTTTACATGAAAAATTTTATGCTTCCCTCTTGGAAGACTAATATTATTTCTGAGTGGGAGAAAAAAGTAGATGAAATAATTAATGAAACCCTGAATGAGAATATGACCATAATTAGCGGAATTCCTTCATGGCTTCAGATGTATTTCGAGAAAATAACAGAAATTACAAATCAAAAAATTTCATCTGTTTTCCCAAACTTTAATCTTTTAATTTATGGCGGTGTAAATTTTGAACCCTATAATAAAAAATTCTATACTCTAATTGGAAAATCAATTGATAGTATAGAAATTTTTCCTGCTAGTGAAGGGTTTTTTGCCTTTCAAGACAATCAAGGAAGCAATGACTTGTTACTCATTTTAAATGCTGGAATATTTTATGAGTTTATTAATGTAAAAGATTTTAGAGAAAACAAAATGAATAGAATTTCTCTTGAAGATGTAGAGAAAAACACAAACTATGTGATGATTATTTCAAGCTCTGCAGGATTGTGGGGCTATAATACGGGGGATACAATAATGTTTACAAGCACTAAGCCTTATAAAATTAAAATTACAGGGAGAATTAAACAACAATTGTCAGCTTTTGGAGAGCATGTAATTGTTAAGGAAGTTGAACAGGCAATTCAGCAGGCAATTTCTAAAACAGGACATCTCGTTAATGAATTCACTGTTGCTCCTAGGTTTAAATCAGAACAACAAAATGCATGTCATGAGTGGTTTATTGAGTTTGCTAATGATGACGCTAATATAGAAGTTTTCGCATCACATCTAGACAATGAATTACAAAAGCAAAACAAATATTATAAAGATCTTATTATCGGAAAAATTATTGATAAACCAAACATTAAAAAAGTTTCAAAAGGGGGTTTCAAAAAATACATGAATAGTATAGGAAAACTTGGCGGACAAAATAAAATTCCAAAAATTGCAAACGACAGAAAAATTGTTGATGAAATAAAAAACCTTAATCTAATTACCGGAAGCTAAAATATTTTATTAAAATCCTCGTTTTAAACAAACAAAAACAAACAAATGAAAAATAATTTCAAAGAAAAGGAAGAGCTAGATATCATAGTGTTAATTGAAAAGTTAAAACTTATGTTACTAAGCATTTTCCTTCAAATATTTAGAAGATCTAGACAGTTTCTTTCATCTTGGAAACAACTTCTAGCTATAATATTAGCGGGTATTGCTTTAGGCTATTTTCTAACAGACAAAGACACGCCTGCTGCAAAAGAAGCAACGATTTTGGTAAAAATTAATTTTGATGCAGGGAATTATGTGTACGATGCAGTTGATATGATAAATCTTAAAATTTCTAGTGAAGACTCTGAATTTTTTGCTCAAGAAATGAAATTAAATAAAGACGAGACAGTTGATGAGGTCTCTATTTCGCCTGTTATTGATATCAAAGATATTATGGCTAAAGATGTTAAGGCAAACGAAATAAGAGCTTTGTTTGAAAATTTAGAATATGAGGATGGATTTTCCGTTACTGAAGGTTTTAAATCAGATTATGATTACCATTTTATTAAAGTAGGAGTATCCAATAATTCTTCAATTAGCACTGTAAACAAAATCATAGATTATTTTAATGACAATCCATTATTTACTGAGCTCAGAGAAAGAAATCTTCAAAGAATTTCAAGTATCATTTTAGACAATGAGCAAACTATTATGCAAATTGACAAACTTCTGAATTATTACATAAGCGACACTAAAACCAACAGCTCACAGCTTTACATTGACAATAAAGATGTTAGACCTAACGAGCTTATTAAAACTAAGATTTCCTTACAAAATGAGAATCAAGAACTAAAAAGAGAAAACCTGACAACTAAAGAAACAGTTATGTTAATAAATGAAGCAAACATTTTAATTGAAAACAATTCCATATCCTCAAATAAAATGGTCTATTATCCTGTATTGTTTTTGCTGATTTATATTATTGTTTCTATAACAATTAGCCTATACTCATATCTTGATAAATTAGATAGAGCTAGTTAAAATGTCAATTAAGGATCTAACGCAAAAAAGTTTTTCTGTTTTAATAATCAGAAGTTTAGGAGTATTACTTTTATTCGGTTTCACCCTATTCATTACTAACTTTTTTACCGCTGAAAATGTTGGCAGGTATGATTTCGTGAGATCTGCACTGATGGTTTTAGGAGGGCTTGCATTGATGGGCACAAACCAATCAATTATTTATTATTCGGGGCTACTAAAAGCGAGAAAAAGTATAGAGTCAATTAGAGCTGTATATTCTAAAATGATTAAAATTATCTGCGTATTAAGCTTTATTGTTTTGGCCCTATACATTGTTTTCTTTAGCCAAGAAAAGGTTAATGAATTTTTCAACAATGAAGAGTCGTTTTCACTTCTTTTGAAATCTATTTTGACGTTGGTTTTTTTCGCACTTACGATGCTTAATATAGACACCATTAGAGCGCTTCAAAAAACAGTTTTATCAGAGATTTATCGAAGCCTATTTAGATATTTACCTGTATTTTTTCTAGCAGCTGTTTTGCTAAAGTTTAATCAACAAGCTTATTTGGTTGAAGCATATCTTACAGGCTTTGTATTGCTTTCTTTTTTCTCGAGCGTTAGAGTCTACAAAATATTTAAAACACTACAAAAACCAAACAAAAAATCTGAAAGCTTTTCAATGCATGAAATTTTCAAAACTTCAGCTCCGATGGCTCTTAGCGCTATAGCATATTTTATTATGCAAAGTATAGATATTATTATTTTATCAATATATGAGGGATTTGACCAAATTGCATATTATTCAGTGTCTGTAAAATTAGCAATGGTAACAACCTTAGCGCTGATGTCTGTAAATATTGTAATTGCCCCTAGAATTGCGGAAATATATGAAAAACAAAATCTGCAAGATATGCAGCAGTTAATTAAGCATTCTACAAGAATAATCTTTTTTATAAGTTTATTTGTTTTAAGCATTTTATTTCTTTTTTCTCAAGAGATATTAAGTCTCTTTGGGCCAGACTATATAAAAGCAAACCAAGCTTTACTTTTTTTGTTAGCTGCTCAATTTTTTAATGCAGTTTCAGGTCCAGGAGCCATTTATTTGAACATGACTGGGAGACAAAAAACTCTAAATAAGATTCTAATTTTAGGCTTGATTATCAATATCTCTTTGAATTTTTACTTTATCCCGGTTGAAGGAATTAATGGTGCCGCTAAGGCAACACTAGTTAGTCTAATAATTTGGAATGCAATCACTACTCTTCTTGTCTATTCAAAAGACAAAATCAAAATCTTTTTAACCTAATATGAAAAAGCCAAATTTCATTATTTCAGGATTTCCAAAGTGCGGAACGACTTCTCTCCACCATTATTTAAACGAGCACCCACAGATTTTTATGCCCAGCCAAAAAGAGTTACATTTTTTCACATTTAAAATTCTATCAAAACTTAAAAGTGGACCAAAAGACAAAATTGTAAAAGAAACACAGATTGATAGTTCGGAAAAATATTTAAGATTCTTTAAAAACATTAAAAATGAGTTGGCTATAGGCGACACATCTCCTTCATATATAAATTATCCAAGCGAGTTTTTAAAAATAAAAAAATTTTTAAATGACCCTAAGATTATAATTGTTTTGCGAGACCCGATTAACAGAGCATATTCAAACTATTTACATTTAAAAAGAGAGCAAAGAGAAACTCTTTCATTCAATGAGGCAATAGATGCTGAAGAGGAAAGAATAAAAAACAAATACTCAGACTTTTGGTACTACAAATTTAATTCTACATATTTTGAAAAAGTAGTTAAAGCCAAAGAAGTGTTTAGCGACGTGCTAATATTAACAATTGAACAACTGAATAAAAACCCTGAGAAAACAATTAAGCAGGTTTGTCAATTTTTAAAAGTGGACGACAGCTTTAAAATTGAACAAATTTCACGGAAGTTTAATTTAGGAGGAAACTACAAAATAAATTTAATCACCAAAATTCTTTTCCAGCCCTCTTGGTTCAAAAATAGAATTAAGCGAGTTATTAAACCAACACCTTTTATCAAAATTATCTTAATGAAGCTTTCAAGTTTTTTTATTTCTAAGCCAGAGACAATTGATGATGAAACTCTAACACACTTAACAAAATATTTTAAAGAAGATGTTGCAAAACTAAAAAACATTAGCGTAGACACTTCAAACTGGAGAGAATATTAAAATGAACAAACTAACAATTAACAATATAATCCTTCTATTTTTGCTTTTAGGAATATTTTTTATTCCTTTTAATTCGTGGTCTGGTATTGGTTTTTTGGGAGAGTATTACAGAGACTCTTGTTTTTTATTCTTTTCCTTCGCTTTTGTGCTATCGCTATTTAAAAGAAAGATTGAAATCCCTTTAAATAATTTGATATTCCAGTTTTTAATTTTATTTATTCTATGGGCGCTATTGGCTACGATATTAAATGCCAACAATATTTCGGAATACTATTTTAAACAGACCTCAGGAATAGGAAGGTTTATAAATCAGTTTGGGTCTTTGATTATTGCCGCAATTATAATCCCCTTAACATTTTATAACGGCTTTAAAAAAATTAATATTAATAAGGTTTTTCGATTAATAAGAAGAGCGATTTTAGCATCTTTAATTATAGCTTTCATATATTCTGTAATTGAGATTTTAATTGTGAAGATGAATATGCTATACTTAAAAAAACCACTTTTAAATCTATTTGACTATTTTCCTTTTACCGAAGCTAAAACAGACATGAGACTTCAACGAATTTCATCTGTTACTTTTGAGCCACCAGCACTAGGAACATACTTGTTGTCAATAGCAGGATGGATGTTCAGTTATATATTAACCGAAAAGAAGCTTTTGAAATATTTCCCAACACTAATAGTCCTGTTTTTAGGTTTTATGTCCGGATCAAGAGCAGCTTTTTTCGCAATTATAATTCAATTTATAGTAGCAGCATTGTTTTTTGTTAAGCATAAAAATTCAACGAATAATATTTATAAAATAGTCCTTGGCGCTTCTGTCATTTCGATTTTAATAATAGGATATTTTAACAAACCAATTATTGAATATATAAACAAAGAAATTAATTCCTTTAAGCTTGATGATTCAACACACTCCCTTTCCAACAAGTCTAGATTTGGTATTCAACAGGCAATGTTTAGAGTTTTTAAGGAAAACCCGATTTCTGGTACAGGATATGGGCTTCAAGCATTTGAATCAAGAAAAAAATACCCATCATGGGCAAAGAGAAATAATTGGGAATTTAGATTAAAATATCTAAATCAAAATGATAAAAGATTTCCCCCGGGATACAACATGTATCTAAGGATTCTTAGTGAGACAGGATTAGTGGGGCTATTGTTTTTTGGACTAATTTTATTACAAATATTTTTATGGTGCTACAACAACCTAAAATCTGAAAATGCAATTATTGCTTTTATAATTTTAATTTCAATGATAGGTTTTTCACTTAATTGGCTTAAAATGGACTCATTTAGAATTTATTTTTTTTGGCTATGCTTGGCGCTGATATGGGTTATTGAACAAAAGACAGAAAATGGATAAAAGATTAATTATAACAATTCCGCACTATAATAATTCAGAGGGCTTGACCCGTACAATTAAATCAATTAATGAGTCCTTTGAGATTGACATAATAATCACTGATGATGGGAGCAAAAACAAGTTAAACGAAAAAGCGATTAATTCTTCTTTTAAAAATACTGGAAGAATATTTTTTAAATATTTGGACAAAAACTATGGTGTCGGTATCGCAGCTAATAAATGCTTGGAGTTTGTTAAAAAGTCCAATTATAAATATGTGGCTAGACTAGACGCTGGAGATATTTGTTACAAAAACAAATTTTCAAAACAGATTGACTTTTTAGAAAAAAACAAAAAAGTTGTGTTGGTTGGCACATGGGCTAGGGTTTTAGATCATGAAGGAAATTTAATGTTTTACATAAAACATCCAACGAATCACAATACCATCAAAAGAAACATGTATCTAAATAGCATGTTTGTAAATCCAACAGTATTATTTAAGACTTCAGTTTTACAAACTGTTCCAGAGTACCCGGTAAAATATAAAGATGCAGCTCAAGACTATGCATTTTTTTTCAAAGTAATTAAGCGTTTTGAATGTGCAAATATGCCTGAGGTTATGCTAGATTATATTATCGATAAAAACTCTATTTCAACCAAAAAAAGAAAACTACAAGTAAAAAATAGAATCAATATTATAATCGAAAACTTTAAGTTTGGTGTTTATCCAATTTATGGATTACTTAGAAATCTTGTGTTGTATTTCTTTTCTAGAGGCTCAACAACGCTGATTAAAAAAAGATTAAATTGACATGAAAAATACATTAGAAAATATATATAATTATTTAGGCTTTTTAGTGTGTCTTTCAATTCCATATATGACACAAGCAAAGGCTTTTGCCAATGTAGGTATGATTTGCTTGTTTCTAATTCTTATTGTCTTATTTGACAAACAAAAACTTTTAGAAATAATAAAAAATAGATTTTTTAAATTATTTTCAATATTTCTGTTATTTATAATCCTATTTACACTTTTTAATTTCACATTTTTTGTTGATTTTTCTGAAACCAGAAAAATAGCACAAATAACTCTCTTAATAACCTTGTTTTCGTTCGCCAATGATAAGCGTTTTTTGATATATGGATTTATATTTGGGGTCTTTATAAGCAGTCTTATTTCTGGAATAAACATCATTAATTATTATTTAAACTCCTTTGAGCTTTTAATGTTAAAAACTTCAGTTGAAGACTTATTTGTCACCCAGAGACTATACCTTGGATTTTTCATAATAATTTCAGTAATATTGCTGGGCCAGATTTATCAAACCAGCATAAACAAAATTCAAAAGTATTCAAGCCTGCTGTTAATTGTTTATTTTATTTTCATGCTGTTTCTAATTTCATCAAGAAGCGCTTTAATAATTGCAGCTGTGGTTTTTATAACCACAATTATTTATCAATTTAAACCTCTACATAGTTTGTTATTGCTGATTGGGATTGGTTTAATTTTTTCTACAATTATTTTTACAAACAAAAATTTATCCAGCAGATTTTTATATTCTGAAGACTCAGTTAGGTCTTCTTTTTTTGATAAGATTAAAACACATGAGCCTAGATATGATATTTGGAAATTTTCAACTCAAATCTTTAAAGAAGAAAAGCCGTATTTTTTTGGTATTGGAACATTTAGAACTCAGGAATTATTAGTTTCTAAATATCAATTAATGCCAATTGAAAAAAGAAAGAATTGGTTTATTGAAAGAAACTTTAACACTCATAACCAGTATATTGATATTGTTTTATCATACGGAATTATCGGCCTTTTAATCTTTATGATGTTCATAAAAGAACTTATTACTTTTTTCTATAAGAACATTTATTCCTTAAACTTGGCGCTAAGTTTAATTTTATTTTTATTTATTGAAAACTTATTTCATAGACAACTTGGCTCATTCATTTTTGCTCTAACTTTAGTTTTAGCATTATCCATAATTAATTCAAAAAAACACACTTAATGAAAAAAATATTGGTTGTTGATTGGCTTGATAAGTATGGAGGAGCAGAAAGAGTTTTAACTGTTTTAAATAAACAATTTGACTTTGATCAATGCTTTACATTGGTTAATGCAATGTCAAAGCAGGATTTAAAAAAAGTTTTCTCAAATAAAAAAATTCAAATTGTTGAATCTAAACTAAGATTCCTAAAGTCTAGCTTTAGATACTTATTTTTTTTATTCCCTTTGCTTATTTCAAGATTTAAGCCAGATAAAAAAGTAAAGCTAATTATCTCTTCCTCATTTTCTGTTGCGAAAGGCTTTAAAAAGAAAGCACATCAATTGCATATTTGTTATTATCAAGCCCGAAATCAAAGATACATTTGGGATAAAGAGGATATTTATTTTTCATCATGGCAAAAATTTGTTCTAGCGCCGCTTTTATATGTGTTGCGCAGCATAGATATCAGACACTCAAAAAGACCCGACTATATGATTGCAAATTCTTTTTTTATAAAAAATTGGATTAAAGAAACTTATAATATTGATTCAACCGTCATTTATCCGCCTGTTGATACGGAGCTATTTAAGTTAGAAAAAAATAAAGAAGACTATTTCATCACAACAGCAAGGCTGGAGCCTTATAAACGAGTGGACTTACTAGTTAATGCTTTCAATAAGACTCAAGAGACGCTATATGTAGTTGGTGATGGATCTATGAAAAAAAGATTAAGAAAAATTGCGAATCAAAACATAAGGTTTTTTGACTTTCTTGAGCCGAAACAAGTGATGCAATTGGTTGGCAAGGCAAAAGCATTTGTTCATGCAGGTATCGAGGATTTTGGGATTGCGCCTGTTGAGGCTCAATCTTGTGGAACTCCCGTTATTGGTTATAACATGGGAGGGCTTTCAGAAACTGTAATTGACAATAAAACAGGAATATTATTTAACGACCAATCAATAAACGCAATTTTAAATGCAATAAAACGTTTTAAAATAACTGAATTTGATTATACTTATATAAGCAGGCATGCAAGTAAATTCTCCGAAGAGAATTTTGCCAAGAATATACAGGATTTCATAGATTCTAAAATAAAAGAATAAATTGCCAAATGGTTAAAAAGTACGCAGGAAGGTATTCAAAATTTTTAAGACCAATTTCTATAGTTTTTGATTTATTGGTAGTTAGTTCTTTCGTTTATTTGTTTTTAGACAGAAGCCTGCTTAAGCCTATTCCTGTCTTAGTTTTTTCTACGTTATGGATTATTTCAGCAATGATAACCAATTTTTATGAGGTCTATAGATTTACTAAGTTGATTAGAATTCTCTACTATATTTTTTATCAATTATTGCTATTCTCTATTGCTGTTTTTGCTTTTTTTGGAGTCGTTGAAAACCCAAACCCTGGTTTATTTCAGACTTTATTTTTTCTCTTCTATACATTTTTATTAACATCATTGTTTAAGCTTACCCTGTTCTATGCACTACAAAGTTATAGGCTAGGTTTTGGGGGTAATTTTAGGAAGACTATCATTATAGGGAACAACGAATCTGTTTCAGAGCTAAAAGAGTTTTTTATTAATCAAAAGGAGCTAGGTTATGAAAATCGAAAGACATTCAAGTTTAATAATACATCAGAGTTAAATCTTGAGGAATGTTTTGATTTTATATTATCAAGAAATATTGATGAAGTTTATTGTTCTGCTAACGAATTAGAGGAACATCAAATTAACCTTCTCATTGAATTTTGCGAAAATAATTTTAAAATTTTAAAATTTATTTCCAAAAGGGGAGGGTTATTATCAAAAAAATTAAAAACGGATACTTACGGGCTTTCTACAGTTCAATCTTTGAGAGAGATGCCGCTTTCCAATGATTTTAATACGTTTTTAAAACGCGTTTTTGATATTACCTTTTCATTACTAATAATAATATTTTTTCTTTCATGGATTACCCCAATCATTGCACTTTTAATAAAAATTGAGAGCCGTGGCCCAGTTTTTTTTAAACAGACAAGAAACGGCATTAAATTCAGGGAATTTACATGTTATAAATTCAGGTCAATGATTGAAAATACTGACGCAGATATTCAACAAGCCACAAAAAACGATGAGAGGGTGACTGCTATTGGAAAAATATTAAGGAAAACAAGTCTTGATGAACTCCCTCAGTTTTTTAATGTGCTGATTGGCAACATGTCTGTGGTAGGCCCTAGACCTCACATGATTAAAGAAAACGAAAGATACTCTAAGTCTGTAAACAAGTTTATGGTCCGTCATTTTGTAAAGCCTGGCATAACGGGTTTAGCGCAGGTAAAAGGTTTTAGAGGAGAAATTGAACAAGACGAGGATATAATTAATAGGGTAAAGTACGATATTTATTATTTAGAAAACTGGTCTTTAATCTTGGATTTAAATATTGTATTTTTGACATCAATTAATTTTTTAACAGGTCATAAAAAGGCATACTAAATTTTAAATTTTAATGAATGTATTAATATTAGGCTCAGGTGGCAGAGAGCATGCTTTCGCTTATAAAATTAAACAAAGTACTTTGTGTAAAAATTTATATGTTGCTCCTGGAAATTCGGGAACAAGGGAAATAGCTACTAACTTACAATTTCAGGTTCACCAATTTGAAGATATTGTAGAAGCTATTAAAAAGTTTGAGATTAAAATGGTTGTAATTGGACCTGAGGTTCCTCTCGTAAATGGCTTAAGTGATTATATCAGTGCAAATGATGAGATCAAAGAGACTATTGTAATAGGTCCAAACAAGCATGCATCTCAGCTTGAAGGAAGCAAAGATTTTGCAAAAGAGTTTTTAAATAGACACAATATTCCAACAGCATCTCACAAAACTTTCACCGCCGAAAACATAAACGATGCATTTTCATATATAGACTCAATGATTCCTCCTTATGTTTTAAAAGCAGATGGCTTAGCAGCAGGGAAGGGTGTATTAATTATTGACAATCCTAACGAAGCAAAAAATGAATTGACAGAAATGTTATTAAATTCAAAATTTGGGGATGCCAGCAAAAGTGTCGTAGTCGAAGAGTTTTTGGATGGAATTGAATTAAGTTGTTTCGTTTTAACAGATGGAAAAAATTATAAATTATTACCAAGTGCAAAAGATTATAAAAGGATTGGTGAAGGTGATACAGGCTTAAACACAGGAGGCATGGGAGCAATTTCTCCCCCCCCATTCTTAACAAAAGATTTTATGCGAAAGGTTGAAAAAAAAATAATTCAACCAACTATAGACGGCTTAATGAAAGACAAAATAATCTATAAAGGATTTATATTTTTCGGACTTATAAAAGTAAAAGAAGAGCCATACGTGATTGAATATAATGTGAGAATGGGTGATCCAGAATCAGAGGCCGTTTTACCCAGAATTAAATCTGATTTATTAGAGCTTTTATATTCAGTAAGCAAAGGTCAGCTAAATCATCAGGAAGTTATCATCGACAATAAAGAATCAGCTACCGTTTTTTTGGTTTCAGGAGGCTACCCTGAGCAATATGAAAAAAACAAAGAAATATTTGGTTTAGATAAAGTTTCAGGCTCTATAGTTTTTCATGCTGGAGCTAAGTATGAAGAGGGCAAGGTGAAGACAAATGGCGGAAGGGTAATTGCTATAACTTCAATGGGAGCCACAGTAAAAGAAGCTTTGGACAAGTCCTACAATTCTATTAAAAATATTAGTTTTGAAAAAATGAACTATCGGGGAGATATTGGATTTGACCTATAAATAATCGTGAGCTGTAATTGTCTTGTCTTCTTCATTATTGTCATCAAATTTTTTTAGTTGAATCATCCAGTAACAAAAAGCAGTTGAGCCAATGGCTAAAAATATCCAGACCATTATATTGGATAACCACCAATTATAATCACCAATTTCTCTGAATGCATCAAATGGAATAAAAAAATAGTTAACAAAAAGATTTTCAATGGCATAAAAGATGTCTTTCATTATATATATAATTATTTACTTTGCAAATATACTAATCTTTATATGATAATAAGGTTTTTTAAAATTACAAAATTACCTCAAGTGATTACAGCTTCTATTGTGTCGCTAACAATCATGCTTGTTCTTAAAAACGGACATACTTCATTTAATGACTTTATTTCTTTAGCCTCTTTAATTTCAGTTTTTCTTTTATCACTTTTTATTATTTCAAAAAATTCAATTTTAAAAAACAATCAATTTACCACTCTAGGTTTAATTCTTTTCAGCGGAGCATATTTTAGAATGTCAACAGATATTAATATTGATATTTCATATATATTTTTATTGCTATCCATAAGGAGGATATATAGCTTAAAATCTAATAAAAATATAAGTAAAAAATTATTTGATGTAGGTTTTTGGTTAGCAATTTCATGCTTTTTTAACCCTTATAATATTTTCTTTTTAATAACTGTTGTTTTAGGAATTTATTTTTTTTACAAAATTAATCTTAAAATTATATTAAAGTCAATATGCGGCTTTTTAGTAGCAACTCTATTGCTTTTATTTTACACAAGCTATACTTCATTACAAACATTAAACGGAGATTTTATAATTAACTATTTAGATTTATCTATTATAGCCTTGAGCGCTGACAAAGCATCAATGAATAAT
>Ga0208277_1000442_pt1 | contig 24607 bp, 14 predicted proteins | sample ETNtaG_5_FD_185782 | JGI IMG/M metagenome (GOLD analysis project Ga0208277, IMG submission 185782) | Marine microbial and viral communities from oxygen minimum zone, Eastern Pacific Ocean - ETNP201406SV205 (SPAdes) (version 2) | ecosystem: Environmental > Aquatic > Marine > Oceanic ...
GCTATTGAATTCAACCTAGGAACACCTTTGGTATATGCAGCATTTGTCGTGATAATGTTAAGATCACTCTGGTCATGGAAAAATAAGCGATTATCAAATCAACCAGAATTCCCAAAACCAATTTTCTTAATATGGACATTTGTAGGAATCGTTACCTTTGGATATTTGTTGTATGAAAGATGGATTTTTCGATTCATCAATCTTTGAGTGGAATGCCGTTCGAATCCATAGCATTACTGTCTCCGAACATCACTATCGCCTCTATTAGTCCCCAAATATATGATACGGGTGCCAAAATTGTAAATGAAAGTACAGAAATTAAAAGTTGTGCTACAGCCTTATTTGTAAATCCAATATAAAAATTGTGAGCACCAGCCCATCCTAGAAAAATTGCCAACAATAACATTGCAAGTTTTGATTTTTGCATATGTGGATAAACCATCTGTGGTCCATGAAGAGTATTCATCATTTGAGGTTGATTATGATGATTCGGGATAAAACTGATTAAATTATTTTGATGCATTTGTTGAGGTGTTTGATTTTGAACCGATTGAGGTTGAGGCATAGGATTTGCATGTGGTATTTGATTAGAATGGCCCATAATTGGTACTCCAGATGTGGGGTCTACAGTTGGTGGCATGTTTATGGGAGTATAATAGAGGTAAAGATTCTTTGTGATTATTAATTCTCAAGATTAGTAAGAATAGAACCCTTCACCTGATTTACGTCCTAATTTACCTTCTTCAACCATCTGTATCAGAAGAGGAGCAGGAGCATACTTTTCATCTTCAAATCCATCATATAGAACATTCATGATATGCAATACTGTATCATTTCCTATCAAATCAGATAATGCCAGAGGACCAATTGGATGATTCATTCCAAGTTTCATAATACCATCAATTGCTTCGGGTTCAGCAACGCCTTCTTGAACTGTGAGAATTGCTTCATTGATCATCGGACATAAAATCCTGTTAGATACAAAACCTGGTGAATCATTACACATCAAAGGAGTTTTTCCCATTTTTTCTGCTGCCTTAAGTACAGCAGATGTTACTTCATTTGATGTCTCAGAACCATTGATAACTTCAACTAATTTCATGATGGGAACTGGGTTCATAAAATGCATACCAATCACATTTTGAGGTCTATTTGTACTAGCTGCAATTGAATCAATACTGATACTACTTGTATTCGTAGCCAGTATTGTTGATTCCTTACAAATTGAATCAAGTTGCGAGAATGTTGAAAATTTGAGTTCAGGGATTTCGGGAATTGCTTCGACAACAAGATCTGCATTTGCACAAGAAACAGAATCAGTGGATGTTTGAATTCTTGAAACGGCTTGATCAGCATCTACCTGAGACATTCTTTCTTTGGAAACTAGTCTCTGGAGAGAACGAGTTATTGTCTCCATCCCCTTATCTACATATTCCTGTTTAATGTCTACCATTGTTACATTATACCCTGCACAAGCAGCAACTTGAGCAATTCCATTCCCCATTTGTCCCGATCCAATGACTGCAATATGTTCGATGTCCATGAGATAGGGGCAGAGCAACTGGAACATCAATCCTCGGTTATCTCGATTTCTAGATCCGACTCATATTCTTCGGTAGATTTTCTAATAGAAATCCATGAAATTATTGATGTTAAGAGAATGACAGATATTCCGAGAATATTGTACATTGATCCTAAAGCAAATAATTGTTCAGAAGAGGTTGCTTCCCTTCCTTGAAGATCAATAGAAGTAGAAAGAGTACGATTGTTACCTGCTAAATCTTGCATTTCAATACTCAATGTCCATGACCCTTCAAATGCATTTTCAGCTTCGATAATAGTCGTGCCATTCCACGAAGAATTTCCAACTTTGGAAGTTACCTCTGTTCCGTCCAATAAAAGACTAATTTTCCATGATTTTAAATCGCTATCGATTACAGCTACTTCGCCAATTACATCACAGGATGTTTGATCTGTTCCTACAATTATTCTGGTAGCTGAGCGAGGTTCACATTCTGCGGCATACCATCCAAGCAATGCTTCTGGGGGTGTGAAATCTAATGTAACCATTCGATCCACTCTTACTAAATTACCCAAATCATCGACTGATCTGAAAACCAATGGATATTCCCCATCAATTCGCTCCAAGGGTATCGTCAAATCAAAATTACCAGTGACATCACACAAACCAGATACATTCGATGAAGAAGAATCGATACGAACTTCCATATTTGGCTCACACGTTCCTTCAAATCTAACCTTAGGATTGGAATATTTACCATTATTTGGAGTAATAATGTTTAGTATTGGAGGAGTAGTATCTAATTCAACTGACAATTCAAAGACATAAATTTTCTCAACTGCTTCCACCATCAATCGTAATTCATTCACTCCTTCAAACAATTCAACATCAACTGAAACTGGAATCATGCCCCCAAGATGGTCAATAGAATTCCATTGAGACAGATTCAGAACAATGGTTTCATTTGATTCTAAGTGGACCCAAGAAGCATTTTGACCCCATCCTCTAGCGACACTAAATGATACGACAGGAGTTGAAACTCTACTTCCATTCCATTGTGCGTCAACAACAGGAGTAAATGCCACAGGATTAAGTAAAATTTCACGACAATCGTGAGCAATATTAGGATGCTCGGTAGCATCTGTTCGATCAATTGCTTCAATACATACAATATGTACACCTGTACGATTTAGTATAATTTCACCTGTAAAAGAGGATCCTTGACCATTTTCAATCAATTTTCCATTCAAGAAAATTGAATGATTTGACCATTCACCAAAGGAGGAAGATAATACAATTTCTGTCCTTTCAACAATTTCATTGAAACCTACCCATTGAATGATTGGAGATTGTCGATCTACATCCATCAAAAATGTAGTGTTACCCATATGACCTGCCCAATCTTCTACTTCAACATTAATTGAATAAAGTCCATCAGAATAATTGGACCAATCTACATCAAATCCTAACTGTCTTTGTTCATTTAGTCCTAAATCAACTCCATCTTCTGACCAACCTTCGGCATCCCACCCAATCCATGGTGGAGGATTCGGAAGCGATACACAATTTCTGGAAACATCATTGCCAAAGGGCTCAATTAAGCTAAGACAAATTGTTTTAGAATCGAAAGGAACTAAAATTTCAATATCTCCACGTGTTGCATTTACACCCAAGAACATCTGTTCTTTAGTAATTTTATTGAGTCCGAATGGTTCAGTAGAATACAAACCATCAAGAACAATTTCATCTCTTAATTGTCCATCACTTCCAGGAGGGAATGGATCGTAGGGAATTTGGAACTTTTTAGTATTCCAATTACCCGCAGAGTCTCGAACTATAATCTCAAATCGGTTCATATCTATCCAATCTAATCCACCAGATGATGTACGAACCCAATGAGATGGCATTAATTCCAATGAAAGTAAGGTAGAACCTGTAGAATCAAGCTCCAAAGGAGTTCCATTAATCCAAACTTCAACACCAGGTTCAGTAATCAATCTCATATCACCAATAAATGATTCATTTGAGATTGAACGCCAATTACCCAATCCAATTACTGGAGATGTAATATCATACTCAATTGCTAGACTCGTGGCATTCCATAAATTACCATGATCTAATATCGATACATCGTGGAAATGCCATCCTTCAATAGAAGACATGGTAGCATTTATCCAAACCTCACGCAGAGTATCGTTCATCAAATCGTAATGTGCTTGTTGTGAGAGATTAACATCTTGATTATTCAAATGATACCATTCCATAGTTCGATTTGAAAATGAACCATTGAGATTTTGAACATCTACAGTGACATTCATCAATTCCGAAACTCCATTTTGAGTCCAATTTAATCCTGTAAGATTGAAACCTAAATCAGTATCAACAACATATAGACCAATATCTTTCGTAATGTTAGTAATTGTTCCATTATGAGGGAATGTAAACTGTATATCAGGAGGATGTTCAATTAAATTATATATGTATTTAAGACGAATTTCTGCACCACCCTCTAACGTCAAATCTATGGTTCCGGACCAAATACCTGATTCACTAGGTCTATTCATTGACAAATTGAGAACCCATGCAGAAGTTGGTACCTCTCCATTGAATTCGTTTGAACCATTAGGCCATTCACTAAGAATATTAGATTCATTTAATGCAGATATATTCTCAACATTAAGTCCAGAATTAGTTCCGATTCCACTAGAAACTGTATCAATTTTCAACTGAAAAGTACCATTTCCGTTTCCTACATTAAATCCATGAACTACAACAAACCATAATCCATCTTGAGGATTATCAATAAATACAGATTCATCAGAATTGAATTCGCCTGAACTAGCTCTTTCCTCATTTCCAAAATCCATGATTCCATTTCCATTTAAATCACGACCGATATACAAATCTAAATCTGGAATATCAAAACTTGTAGTTGAAATAGTCATTTCAGAAAGTTCATTCACAGAAAACGAATGTATGTATGATGCTGATGTGTGATCATCAGCAATATCTTGTGAAACTGTTTGTCCACTCAATAGAGTTGGCTGGCTCCAACCAACTGCTTCAGCCGAAATAATATCAATATCCATTGTTGATCCCAATCGTACTGATTCATTTCGGTCTGCATACCTCCAATCTTCTATAGTACAACCAAATCCTCCATCCAATGGAGCAATAATTCCTACATCAATAGAAATCGGATTATCGTTTGTTCCTACTCCGTGCATTGCAGAGTGTAACATCACTTGCTTTATTCCCTGACTGGAAGATGCTGTGAGGAATTCATTAGAAGAACCCGTATTTGTCTCATAAGTATATATTCCACTGCCCGAATGTTTGTTAGTAGAACTAGATTCCATCCTCATTGTTCGAGAACCGTATGCTTGCGGATTGGTGAAACTGTAAGGATGGAACGTCTCAGACATCCAATGAACATCGATATCAGTGTAGATATTATCGTCCCAATCAACATCTATGAGTGCTGTTCCATTTTCTGTATAACCAGTTGGCCAATCAATACTGAACATCTTCCAATCACCCGATTCAGCCCTCCATCCCCATCTTTGTGCACCCTGCATCCACGTTTCTTCATACAACGATTGATTCGTCACATTACCATCTAATGGCTTGGGATTACTGTGAAAAGAACCAACGTAAGCTACATTTGTAATAATTGGCCACATCCACTCAGAAATTGATGAATTATATGTTGTTGAATTCCAAATCAACTTAATTCCGTGTTGCCTGAGTCCTGAGTCTGCATTACTTGGCACATCAATAGAGACATTAATCTGAGATGATGAATTTGATGGGATAATAACATTAGAACTAACATTTACCCACGAGTCATTTACAGTACCAAAAGCAGTCCAATCAATCTCTATTGGCAATGGATCTATTTGATTTGCACGAATATTTTCTCTCCAAACAGCTAGTAATAATCCATCATCAGATTCTTCTAATGGCATACCCATTCGAACCTCGACTTGTCCCGAGGCATATACGTGCTCCGTAAGCATAGCAAACTCATTACTATCTTCAGTCCATTCACCAGAATCAACAAAATTATTGTTGTTTTGATCATCATGGAACATACCATCTCCATCACGATCAGTCCAACGCCAAAGTCTCAGATACACTCGATTTTCCGATTCACTATTTTGATTTCCATCAAATCCTGCACCATCCATCGCAGCTCTGGCTCGAACTAGAGTAGTTGCATTAGGAAGAGTATAGTTCGAATCACCACTCACATGAATTGGAATAAGAATATCAGGAGTATCTGATTGATATCCATCCCAAGTAGCATTAGGTCCAGTTTCAGTACTATTCCAGTTCATTGCCCAATGTTGCATAGGCACCATGATTTGTGGTTCAAGATTAACAGAAACATTCGTAGCACTGGGATTGGACAAAGTAAGCGACATTGTTTGGTTTTCACCCGGCCGAATTAAATTCAAATTAGCATCACGATGAGCGCCATCGAAAATTCCAGTCATCCATGAGGCAGGTTCAACCGACATTGTTCCATTTTCACCTATTATTGTTGCAACTGCCCTAGATACATTGGCCCAGCCTGCTCCCTGAACTAATGGATCATAACCCCTATCATCTGCAGTTGACATCATAATATCACGAACCTGTTCGGAAGTCGGATAAGTCCCATGTACATCTTTCCACGCTTGAACAATCAAAGCACCTAGGCCTGCAGCAATTGGAGTAGCTAGTGAGGTACCGCCCCAAACTGTATGCGCATCGTTTGCATTAGTTCTTTCATTCAGTGTTCGATCACCAGTAGCAGACCATCCAACAGCGACAATATCCGGATCTAATCTACTAACTGAGTTTGGCCCACGATTAGACCAAGATGTTGATTGCCCCCAAGTACCTCCGTTTGATTCACCGGTCTTGGAACTAAACGCTCCAACAGAAATTACACCATGAGCCCCACCTGGCGCAGCAGTGGTTCCGTATCCATGTCCTCCGTTTCCAGTTGCTACAAAGTAGGTAGTTGTTGGACTATGTACTCGAGTTAACCAATCTAAATACATACTATTTGGATCAGCACCATCATTATGTGTACCTGAATATCCGAACGAAAATGAACCAATGTGAGGTTGTTCATCTGTTGATGAATTTCCATCATAACCTTCAGAAATGAAACGATATGAATCCAACATTGACCCATATGAATACAAATTAGCAACTGCAGTTGTCTTTGAACCAGGTGCCATTCCCAATACCTTTCCATTAGAAACTTGAGCCTGTGCATTTATTGCAGACGCACATAATGTTCCATGATTCCCACCTCCCTCATTTACATCATTAATCATGAACAAAACCATATCTCCATTTCCGGGAATCCTATTTTGGTATCCATTTCTTGCTGCATAAATATCTCCATAAGGAACTCCATGTATTCCATCAGATATCCACCAAATTAAACCTGCAGATCTATCCCATAATCCATCCTCATTAAGGTCTAAACCTGCTGTCTCATTACCCTTTGACATTGGGATTTCATCACTGAAATTTCCATCTCTATCGAGATCGACGTATACTGTATCATAAATTCCTGAAATTCTAGAATCAACTACTAAGACAGGTACATCGCCACCAGCACGAGATATTAATTTTGAATCAGGATGTTCGCCAATGTGGTATACTCCAGAAATAGAAACAGGAATGTTACCAATTTTGAAACCAGTTCCATCTAATTCTGAATCATTATTTGAGTCTAGATCGGTATCGCTAGTATCTGACCACCAAGACCCCGAATCTTCAGGATATGCTTTAGCATCACGTAACCAAAGAAGAATACTCATTGGATCATGCATTAGAGGCCAATCGTGGTACGGCGATGTTACATTGTTGTAGCGAGCTTGAGTCCCATTAAGGTCTGGATGAGCAAAATCAATTCCACTATCTGCAACTGCAACTATAACTCCAGAACCATTTCTACCGTCATCCCATACATCCGTAGCTCCATGAAGTTCACCAGAACGAACACTTGATGGAGAAACATCTACTGTGAAATCAGAGGTTTCTGGAATACCTGGATCAGGAAATACAGCACGAACTCCAGGGACTCCAGATAATTTCGGAATTATAGAGCCGGGTAAATTCACTGTCCTATGCTCAAGAATACCTTGTGAAGGAAATACTTCGACTAATTTATCAGAACCTTTAGATGGAGATTGTGCTATCAAAAATCCATGTTCTAATTGCCATTCATGTAGAGTTAAAAGTCGATCAGTGAGTACAATAACAGATACAATATCTGAATTTAGATTATGAAATGAAGGATCAATTAAGGCATTTCCTGGATTCCAAGGTGGTAAATAATTTGCAGATTGGACTTCAATTGTATTTTCTAATTCAATTACTGAATCAGAAGAAGTAGATGGAACTAATGCACTCCATGGCATAATCATCAAGACAAATACTAACAATAACGCTTGAATCCTAACCCCCATATTACTCCAAGAAAAGAGGTCGTCTTTCACCGTATCGAATTTATGTGTATTCGTGATAATAGGTATAACCTATAGTATTCTCGCAGGTACATGGCCGAACTTGAATCCATGGTTCCTGTTGCGGCGATTGTATATCTATTGTTAGGAATCGTATCATTGATTCTACTAAATCGATCCAAGAATAGAATATGGATAGATTTCATGGTAGGACAAATTCTAGGTTTGTGTTTATTTATTCAAGGACTTGCTTATTCATCTCATTCCATAATTTTAGCATTTAGTGGTGATGATGTGGACCTTCAATTCTTTATCTTTAGCAGAAATTCATTATTCATAATTTCAGGATTCCTCGCTGCAACAATTCCGTTACTATTTCCATATCCAATCTTACAAAATTCATCGACGATTAAGTACATTATTTCAGGTATTCTAGGAATGTCGTTACTATCTGCAGTCTACATGATGATGACTAATTATCGCTATTTTGGTATTACTGACATCATTTTTGTAATACCGTTTGTTCTACTGATTTCAGTATATTTCAGATTTCTTACTGAAGAAATCAGAAATAATGACTTGACTGCACGAAGAATGTCATTTGCTGCAGGGCTGGTTTTGATAGGAATACATGGGAGAGAAATGACATGGTGGTTAGCGCAAGTAATTTCGATTAACGATGAGTTTGTTGGTAGAGGGGCAATTGAATTAGGCGAGTTTGCCTACTCATATGCACCTGCATGGATAGGTTACAATATCAATGCAACTATCGGCTCAATCGCAATCTTAATTCTAACTGTGGGTGAATCTTGGAGGGCATCACATAAAGGAATGAATGGGTTTTTACTTGTTGTATTACTTATTTTTGCTGTAGGAACAATTAGTGGAATTGCTGACTATGCAGTTTTAGACATTGTGAATAGTTGTATGTACAGTGTCTGCGAGGATTATCCAGAAACATACGATATTTGGTATAATTTTACTACCAATGCGCTAGTATATTTATTCACACCATTAATTGCGATGTATATTATTCTTAATTTTGATATTATTGATTCAAGATCAAGCGAAAACAGTTGGATGAGTAGAATAATTGTAATACTGATGCTACTTATTGTAACATCATCTATGATTGAATTATTACAATCTTTCTTGCCTGTTTCAGAAATGGTATCATCTGCCATACTTGCTATGGTAGTGGCTATTTTCATAGGATGGGAAGAACGAATAATGCTCAAATTAGTTGAAGAAGGAGAAAGTATATCTAAAAAATTAATTTCATTAGATGAACTAAATATTCCAGATATGGAAAATAATCATTTACAATTATTTTCGAAAGCAGTAGGTGTAATGGTTGTATTTATTATTCTACTCAGTGCAGTATATTCTGCAATTATTTAGGTGATTTGATGGATTCTCAAAAAGGTGATTTTTCTGAAATATTATCGAACATATTTTCAAATAGTGAGGCAAACAGATACATTCTAGCCTCAATCATTGCAACGATAATCATGTTCAGTTACACTGGATATGATTTGTTAGTAGTAAGATCTGACGCAGTAAATGAGTATACAAATTTGAAAGAATGGAGTATTGTATTTGAAACTCAGAATGAAACAATGCAAGCTGTAGAGACAGTGCAAGATGATGAAACAAGAAATGTGCTTTTTGATTTATCTGAAATCAATATTCCCGATGGATTTACAATTGGATATATTGACATTATTATCACATCAGAGGAAGAATCAGGAATTTCGGGTCAATGCGATTCAGTGGCAGGAGATATTATTGAAAATGATTTAACTGCTCAATGGAATGATCCACAAAACAATCTTTCAGGACAAGACAGTAGTTGTTTACCAATCGAACTCGATCTTACTATATATCCAAATTACGATGGTGAAACATTGACAATTTCAGCAATTAATGAGTTCCAAGCATTACAAAATTGGACTGACACCGGATGGGGAGAAGGAGAACTATCAATTGATTTGGACTTGGATGTCAATGCTCCCTTCGGTATTGATCCTTTGGGCTCAGACACTGATGAAGAAATAACCATTGATGTTTTCATTGTAATGTTCAAACCAAATATTAGCTTAATTGAATAATTATTTACCCGTAAGTACCAAATCCCATATGCCCTACGAAAGGTCAACAGCCCCGTGGTGTAGTGGTCCATCATACCAGGTTTTGGACCTGGTGACCCTGGTTCGAATCCGGGCGGAGCTACTTACTTCTCAATAAATCAGGATAACCATATTCAATGACTAATTTACTGGCAGTTATTCGAAAATTAGACAAATCATGATCTGTTCTATTCTGATATTCGTAGGATTGTAATGCCATATCCAATTTATCACATAATTTCAAAAAACGTGCCTCAGGAGTTATTCCAGATTCATATTCCTCGAATAATTCCAACATCTCTTTACCTCGTGGTAATTTTTCACTTATTTCCACCATTGCTTTTGTCTCCATGGCTACTTTATCCTCTGAAGAAACACCATCATGAGGAGTAATATCCCCTACTCGTACTTCCGCAACATCATGACAAATAGCCATCTGCAAAATACGATTTCTATCTAGTTCATCAGGACAAAGATGGAACGCTAAAAAAGCAACTCCCCATGAATGAGCTGCTACTGATTCAACATTATTAAGACCGGATCTAAGCCAACCTGCCCTGTCTAAATCCTTCAAACCAAGAATTTCAATGAATGTTTCACGTGGCATCAGCGATTCACCGCATCAGGATCTTTTGCAAGATCTCTTGTAATGTTCTTTTGATGGCTTTCAATAGTTCCACCACCAATTTCCATCAACTTCGAATCTCGCCATAATCGCTCAACAACATATTCAGCAACATACCCATACCCTCCTAGAACTTGGATGGCTCTATCTGCGATTTCTTTTGCCTTAGTTGTAGCATACAATTTCACACCATCGCTATCGAGTCTCTGACCGCCTTCATTCAAATCAAGCAAACGTGCAGTATCGTAAACATAGGCTCTCATTGCACGATATTCAGCATATGATTCTCCGATATATCTCTGCATTTGACCGAAGGATCGAATTGGCTTTCCGAAAGCAACTCTATCAGATGCATATCGATTCATGATATCCAATGAACGACGAGCGATACCAAGAGACATTGCTGCCAGAGTAAGTCGTTCAATTTCAAGATTCTTCATCATATGATGAATAGAGGAACCAGGTGAACCGACCAATGCTTCAGGACCAACAATACAGTCTGCAAAAACAAGCTCTGCAGTATTAGAGGCTCTCATCCCTGTCTTATCGTAGATTTTCTGTCCAACTGAATACCCTGGTGCTCCATTTTCAATAATAAATGTAGATAATTGTGGGCGTCCACGATCATCTACTCCTGTTCTCGCATATACCCATACCACATCAGCAGGTGTTCTTTCATCATCAATCGAACCATTTGTAATCCACATTTTGTTTCCATTTATTACCCAATTACCATCTGAATTCAACTCTGCAGTTGTCTCCATGCCTAAAACGTCGGTCCCATAATTAGGCTCAGACATAGCCATAGCACCAATCCATTCACCAGAGCAAACCTTTGGTAAAATTCTTGTTTTCTGTTCTTCAGATCCATTTTGTGCTAAATTATTCACAAATAACATCGAATGAGCAAGATATGCTAAACCGAATCCTGGATCACTGGCAGAAATTTCTTCGTTGGCAATTACCGCTGCAGTCGCATCCAAGCCAGCTCCACCGTATTCTTCTGGAACCGTTATCCCAAGTAAACCATAATCTCCAAGTTGACGAAATAAATCCACATTGAATTTCTCATGCTTATCATGTTCATGAGCCTGCGGTTCTACCTCTTCTTGAACAAAATCACGAATCATTTCTCGCAACATTGCATGCTCTTCTGTTGGATTACCAATATCGAAAGTCTGCCAGTCGTCCATGTCATACTCGTGCAAAGCAAACAGAAGTACCCTATGAGGCATTCGCATTATCAATCATTTCCGGGGCCACCAGTTTGTACATTCCAGAGGCGAGAATACAGACCATTTAGACTGACTAATTCATCATGAGTACCTGATTCAACAATTTCACCATGATCTAAAACCACTATTGTATCTGCATTACGAACTGTAGAAAGTCTATGTGCAATTATCAATGTTGATCGATCTTTACTAATTCTTCGAATCGAACGCTGTAATGCTGCTTCAGTTTCATTATCTACTGCTGATGTTGCTTCATCAAGTATCAACAATGGGGCATCTTTCAGAACTGCTCTAGCAATAGCTACACGTTGTCTCTGACCACCTGATAATCGATGCCCCCCTTCACCTACTAATGTTGACCATCCTTCAGGTAAATTTTCAATAAATTCTGATGCTTCTGCAATCTTTGCAGCTTCTCTAACATCTTCTGCTGTAGCATTTGGGTTCCCATATAGAATATTCTCTTCAATTGAAGTTGGAAATAGAATGACGTGTTGAGAAACTAGTGAAATATTACTTCTTAAACTGTCTAAAGTAAATTCATCAATCCTATGATCTCCCCAAGAAATCTGTCCTCTAGATGGCATAGCAAATCTAAGTAATAATCTGACAAGTGTTGTTTTTCCACTTCCAGTAGGCCCAACTACACCTAGAATTCTATTCGCTGAAATTTTGAGATTGAGTCCTGAAAACAAAACTTCTCTTTCAGGGTATGAGAAATCTAAATCATTGATTAGAATGTCACTGGAATATGCAATGGAAGATGACAAATTATGTTCTCCATCCTTAATTGATATTGGAGTCTCTAGTAGATCCAGTACTCGTGTTGTAGATGCCATAGCTCTTTGGTAAAGATCAAAGGTTTCACCTAATCTAGTCAATGGCCAAAGAAGTCTCTGGGTCATGAAAACAAGCACAGAATAAGCCCCAATGGCCATTGAATCCTGTAAAGTCAACCATCCGCCTAACAACAATGTAGCCGTAAAACCAACCAAAATTGCCATTCGAATAAGAGGAACAAAGGCTGCTGACAATCGAATTGCACGACGATTTGCATCTCGATATTCATTTGATAAGGATTCAACTCGTATTAGTTCTCTATCTTCAGCAGTAAATGATTGGATCGTGGACATACCTGAAAGGTCATTTTCCAACAATGCATTCATTTTTCCAGCTGCTGAGCGTACCTCTGAATATCTTGGTTCAAGAGATCTCTGATACCTAAATGAGCCCCATATAATAATTGGAATTGGTAAAACTGCAAAAAGTGCTACTTGCCATGAAATAGCAATGAAAACTGCTCCAACAACTAAAACTGTTGTTGAAACCTGTAATAGGTCATTCGCACCTTTATCTAGAAATCTCTCTAATTGATTGATATCATCATTCATAATTGCCATAAGATCACCTTTTTGCCGTTCATCGAACCAAGACATCCCTTGTTTCTGAACATGATTAAATGACATTAATCGGAATTCATGTTGGACCGTTTGGGCCAAATTTCTCCATAAAATCCCATATAAATATTCAAAGATAGATTCCAAACCCCAAATTAAAAATGTTGCAATTGAAAGTGCTATCAATTGATGCCATGGATCAATAATTCCTAATCCCGATAAAAGGGATTCTTCACGCTCTACCACCACATCGACTGCCACTCCAATTAACAATGGAGGAGCTAAATCCCAAAGTTTGTTCAAAATAGAACACCAAGTGGCTAATCTGACTGTTCGAGAATGACTAGACATTGCTTTACGTAAGCGTGAAAATGACGAAACCTTGGTTGTTGATGAGGCTGCCATGGAACGTGTGGGGGGCCGCGAGTACAAAATTTGACGTATTATCCCAACCAATCTCTGATTATTTCTGAACGATGTTCATCCAATTTTGGTGGTGAACGGCCAGGTACGGCAGGCGTAGATGAAAAAAATCTGAAAGCACTGGCTACAGATGAAGAACCATCATCTAATGTCCAAATAGCATCTCTATCTTTACTTTGTTTATCAGTAAATGCCTGACCGATGTCCATTATAGGACTACAAGGTACGCCAATATTACCAAGATTAGTTAACCAACTTTCAATTGAATCTTCTAAAAATATAGTTTGGAGTTCGCTGACTAAATATTCTCGATTTGACAAACGCCCTGCATTTGTATCATAAGGTGGCAAACATAGGTCATCTCTACCAATTAATTTGCATACTGCGAAATATTGGTTATCATTACCTGTAGCAAGAATAAACCATCCGTCCCTAGCCTGAAACCCTTGATATGGAACAATATTAGGATGGGCATGACCCATTCGACTAGGTGATTCACCACTAGAAATCCAATTCTGAGCCTGATTCACCATTGACATTAATGCAACATCAAACAAACTCAAATCAATTATTTGTCCCTCGCCAGTTCTTTCTCTATGATGTAGTGCAGCAAGAATTGCGGATGTAGCAGCAAAACCAGTTAATACATCAATCCATGCAACTCCTACCTTAACTGGAGGACCTCCAGACTCACCTGTGACTGACATAATCCCCGACATACCCTGTAATGCAACATCATAACCAGGTTCATTTGCACGTGATCCATATTGTCCAAAACCAGTTATTTGACAAATTATCAATCTAGGATTTTGTTTAATCAATTCACTTGGATTCAGTCCTATTCGAGATAGAGTACCTACTTTCATATTCTCAACAAGTATATCAGAATTAAGAATTAGTTCTCTAAGTAATGTAATTCCTTCTTCTGATTTAAGGTCAATTGAAATAGACCTCTTTCCTCGATTACATGATTGAAAATATGCTGCTGTTTGCTCTCCATCATTATCAGCAAAAGGTGGGCCCCATTTACGAGTATCATCCCCCCATGGAGCCTCAACCTTGACTACGTCAGCACCCAAATCAGCCAAATTCTGTGTAGCAAAAGGACCTGCTAAAATTCTGCTCAAATCAAGAACGCGAAGGTCTTGAAGGGCTCCGACCATAATACAAATTAAAACATACAGTTCATGTTTTTACTGGTTAATTTACCACTTGGTCCAGAATCTAGATGATTCCCAAGGTAAACCAAGCAATATCCCAATCTCTGTTAAAATTACGTAATTGAATAACAAATAGAGTAGATAAGAGGAAATTGAAACTAGTAAAACAGTATTGATTACCTTTCTACGATTACGAACTGCATCATCAAGACTACAAATACCTCTATTCCTGAAATAAACTACCAATCCAGAAATCAGTAAAATCGTTGAAATGCCCAGTAACGTTGGCCTGAACCAAGACCAGCCATCTAATCCCCAATATAGTTGATCAGATAGTGAAGCAGCTGCAGTTACTGTAGAAAGACCCAGTAATACCATCACTACACTAGGTAAGCAACACATAGATGCAAGTAATGCAGGTAAACCAATTATGGCAAAAAGACTTCGCCGACCAGTATCGGATTCGTCTTCCATGTTACTTGGAAAGTAACATTACATTTCAAACTCTGTTGACAATCTAGTCCTTTCTTTCTGTTCTTGAACATCAAAAAGTCGAACAAGCATTAACAGAGGTAATGCTACAACAATTAATCGATAATCGACCACAGACGCAATCACGGAAAACCATGATATAAACCAAAATACAGTAATTAAGATTCGAATAAATAAGGGTGCACGACGCTTTCCTTTTCCTCGAACATACCATGACCATCCTCTTCTCCAAGTACCAAAAAACAACATTAGAGATACTTTAGGAAGGAAACTAAGAATTCGTATTCCTGATTTTTCAGATCCATATACGGAACGTACTGGAACTTCTGTAACTGATTCAGATGATTCTGAGAAAGATAAGGCCCACCAATTGGGATAACCATAACCTTTCCAATTATTCAAGCGAGGATGTCGCAATAAAAGAGAAAGACGAGTTGCTGTGTATCCACATTGAGGATCCCCCCAGTTCCAACCAGTCGCTAATGATGTAAGTAATCCGATTGTTTTACTAGCAATTCTTCGAATAATTGGCATATTTTCTATACCTGAAGAATGCTGGAAGCGATTTCCCTTAACGTGATCAAAGGTTCCTAAAGATGTGACCAAATTGGGCAAATCATTTGGATCCATTTGACCATCTCCTGCCATGACTACTACTGCCCATTCTTCTGGATTTTCAACTAGTTGAGTTAATTCTGAAATTCCAAGTAGTATTGCCGAACCTACTCCACTTCCATTTCCATTCACCAATTTTGTGACTATTGCACGTGAAGAAGATAAATTTTCGAGTGAAATACATGCGACTTTTTCAGTGGAATCTGTTGAACCATCATTAATTACAATTAAACATTCAACAATATCGGGAACAGAATTAATTGACGATGAGATCAATGCTTCCTCATTTCGAGCAGGCATGACCACAGCAACATGCATGTTTCGGGATTGACCACTGGATGATGGCTCTTACCCATCTTTGCAGAATTTACAATATTTCACGAATTGTAAGCGATGGTTTGATGCATGTTCGATTTAACCGACCCTCGTGGACATCTGTTTTGTAACAAGAAATCAATCGTTGAGAATTGGTTCGGCAGTTATTCGGGCACTCGAATTTACAGAACATGTGCATGTCATACAATTACAAGATGATGAAACTGAAAAGGAGATTGCAATGGAATGTGGAGCTAATGTTTTTCTTCATTCAAATTGGTCCACAGCCCCTGAAATTGCTAATTCTTTGAAAAACTTGATTCATAGTGAACAAATTATTGTTATTTCTCTTGATAATGATTGGAGACTCTCTAATCTTCCATTATTATTCACATCTGCTAGAACTGCACCAGATATTCTCTTGGCGTTGAAAATGGATCCTACTGATCGACGACATTCAAGTGAAGAGACGATTTTAGAAGCAGATGCACATGCTTATTCAGAAGTAACAATCCAACATGCAATTTGTACAAAATCTGGATTGGAAGAAATTTCTAAACAAGATAGAAATGATACACCTGGTGATTTGCCAGAACATTTGAGAGTTCTAGTTATTGAAGTAAAGTCAAATGCAAAACAAACAAATCAACAATCATTAACTACAATCTCTGGATTCTCAAGATTGCTTTATTGGATGCTTGAGTCAAAACATCCTCTAATTCTTTTTGGAATCCCAGGAGTGATTTTGTTCTGGGTAGGATTTCAAATGGCAGACCAATTGGTGAACATAGGCGGTCCACATGATACTGTGGGTGTAGGGGTAGCATTAGCTGCGTTTGCAGCAACATTGGTAGGAGTTTTTGCAATTACAGCTAGTATGATTCTATTCGTTCTGTCCAAACAGGTGGAAAGAATTCAAGCAGAATTTTCAGCAACCATTGAACAATAGTCAGGGATATACTCTCCTAGAATCTCTAGGAAATGGAATTACTTCTCTGATATGATCCGCTCCAGCTAACCATGCACATACTCTGTCGACACCCAATCCAAATCCACCATGAGGAACCCCTCCATATGTCCTTACATCAATGTAGAATTGATATGGTTCCCTAGGTGTACCCTCCTCATCTATCCGTTTCAAAATCTCGTCTTCAGACCAAGTTCTTTCTCCGCCACCAATAATTTCCCCATATCCTTCAGGAGCAAGCAAATCATGACAAAGTACGTATTTTTCATCATCAGGATCGACTCGATGGTAAAATGGTTTAGCAACCTTCGGGTAATGAGTAAGGAAGTGGGGTACTTCAAAATCCTGTGTAAGAATCTTCTCTTTTGAATAATCAAGATCTTGCCCCCACTCAATATCAACACCCATTTTCTGTAATGTTTCTACCGCCTCATCGTAACGAATTCTCGGATATGGATTGTCAGCATACCTACTGATTAATTCTAGATCACGTCCAAGTGAGCTCAATTCTTTCTCACGTTCATCAAGAACGGTTTGGGCAATCTTTCGAACAACTGCCTCGCCATGCTCCATTACATCATTATTTCCAGCCCATGCGATTTCCATTTCAGCATGCCAGAATTCAGATAAATGTCGTGTGGTACGACTCTTTTCAGCTCTAAATGATGGAGCAATGGTGTATAATCTCTCTAATGCAGGCATTGCCGCTTCTGCATATAATTGCCAAGATTGAGTCAAATACGCTTTCCGATCAGGATTTTCATCGGTTGGAAAATATGGTACTTCAAACAAAGTACTGCCTCCTTCGACGGCTCCTGCAACAAAGTTTGGAGCTTGATATTCGATGAAATCATGGTTTCGAAAATACTGATGAATAGCTCCGAAAACAGATGATCGAATTTTTAGCATCTGTGTCATACGTTCTGTACGTAAGTAAAGATGGCGATTATCCAATAAAAATGCATTTTCACTCAAATTATCTACGTCCATTACAGATTGAGTAATCGGGTAAGGAGTCTCGGGATTTACTGGACCTACAATCTCTACACTCTCAACTTGTATCTCATGGCCATGTTCACGGTCAGTAGGGAGAACAGTGCCTCTGAAAATTAAACTAGATTCAATTAGAGCAGACTTAACATCCTCAAACATCTCATCACCAACAACATCTCTCTTAACAACACATTGTATGGTCCCGGTTGAGTCCCGAAGTACTACGAAACGCATCTTATTCGAACCTCGAGAACGATGTACCCATCCTTTCAATTCAACCGATTGATGATCTAGATCTCCTGAGAGAACATCTCCAATCCAACCTGTCTTCATCTCTTCACCGAACCGTACGAAGGGGTTCAAACCTATGAATACCTATGAAGCGGGTCTGACGGGGTTCGAACCCGCGACCGCCCGGTTAAGAGCCGGGTGCTCTACCTGACTAAGCTACAGACCCAGCCTTGCGAAAGAACCACCCTCTTTAATCGGACCGGTCAAGAAGAAAGTCGACCATTGGTTCTGAAATGTGTAGATACACCATTTGAACCAGCTAAAACAACTGCATCACACATATTATTGAATAATCCAACCTGAACTACTCCAGCAACATGTAAAATTTCATTTTCCAATTCAATCGGATTAGATATTATCGGACCTGTCTCCGCATCAGCAATTAAATTACCATTATCGGTAATCAATGGTTTATTGCCTTCCATTCGAATTTTAACAGAACATTTCAGAAGGTCACTCAATACCCTTACTGTAGATAAATATGCGAAATTTGTAACTTCTATTGGTAATGGAAAAGCACCTAAAGTTTCTACTTGTTTGCGATCATCTGCTACTACAACCATGGCTAAACTTTGCTGAGCAACAATTTTTTCCCTCAATAATGCTGCACCACCTCCCTTAATTAGTTGGAAATTCGGATCATATTCGTCTGCTCCATCAATTACAATGTCTAATCGTTCAACATCAGAAAGTTCAATCAGTGGAATCCCAACTTCTTGTGCCAATCTCTCAGTGGCTAAACTAGTTGGAACGCCAACAATCTCTAAACCGTCTTCTTTTACTCTCCTACCTAATTCAATAACAGTATGTTTGACTGTTGAACCAGTTCCTAATCCAACGTTCATTCCATTCTTGATGAATTTCGCTGCCTCAATGCCTGCTAGACGTTTCGCATCATCAATATCCATGTCAATGCGAACACCCTTAGGTCCATGTGCATTTGGGATAAATTTTGATTATTTTCCGGCAAAGGAATTACATATCGCCCGTTACTTTAGACAAGCATGACGCAGCCGAGGGCAAGGGTAGTTTGGCTGCTAATATTGATTTATGCTTTCTCTGTGGCTTCATATGCTTCACCTCCATCTACCGTAAACATCCACCAAGAACCAAATTTTACTTCAATAGGAACGCCCACTAAAATTTCAGTTTCAGCATTTCCAAATGCAACATCAACCGCATTAACTCTTGAAGTTCCAGAAAACGAAGCAGTCACTGGATTGAATTTAACTATTGAACCATCTGTACTGCATAGTAACGAAATTATTTCATGGACCGGTTCCACAGATTGGAATGCAACGGGCGCAACATTGGATAGAATAAATGTAAATCAATCAAATCTTCAGATGTTGCCCAAAAAATGGGAATGGGATTTTGAAACTGGTCCCAGTAATTCCCCTCAAGGTTGGACTCTACAATCAGGAGGAGGATGGTCATGGGGATACGATTCCGTATTGGGACAAAATGCAGGAGTGCATGGTGGCACTAAGGCCATTTACACATACAACGGCAATTATCCAAATGGTATGTCTAGTACCTATTGGGCCACAAGCCCAGTAATAGATTGCTCAGGTTGCTCAGGAACTTGGAACTTGAAATTCTGGAAGCGATTGGGAGTGGAATATCATTACTACGACCACGCATATATTCAAGTCAAAAATGCCCAAGGAAATTGGGTACAAATTTATTCTAATAATGGTGGAGTGAACGATGGATCCTATCAACAAGTCACATACAATATAGGAACTCATGTTCAAAATAATCCAGCATTCCAAGTAAGATTTGGCCTAGGAACAACAGATGGTTCAGTTACTTACACTGGTTGGAACATTGATGATGTTTCTATTGAGCCCGCAGGAGGAGGAGGAGGAGCTGATTTTGCAAACTGGACTAGTCCCTCTTTTGGACCATCAATTACCGGCAGTAATGCAATGACTCCAGGAGCATATGGAATGATGAGCATAGATGCAGAGATTCCAAACAATGCAATACTATTGACTACAATTCTAGATGGGAGATCAAACACACCAATTCCAGGATTCATTAACCGAGAAGACCATCATCTAGATCTCGGACCTATTGATTCTGAAGTATTTCCTGAACTAAGAGTTAAGTTGTATTTCGCTACTCCAAATGGTGCTCAAACACCTTTAGTTCAGGGTATTCACCTTAATGGGCGAATTGCAACGACATTTGATAGTTCACCTACTGATATGGGGTGGAATCTAACTGGTGCAAATTGGGATGGCGATTCTATTACTGGGGGAACAATTACCACACCTTTGTATACATCCGCTAGACCAATTTCTCAAATTTCCACTAATTTTGTTATTTCTGGAACATCTACTACCGAAATTAGCCTAGATGGTGGACCATGGAATTCATTTTCAAACTCTGGGAACACAATACTATCTTCATTGGCAGAATCTGTTCAGTTCAAATTTACTGGTTCAAATTATGATTTATCATCATTTCAAACCGATTTAATCCACGGTAGAATTGGCGACGAAGTAAGTATAGACATCAACAATGATGGGCAATCAGAATGGACTTTGGAAGATTCAACTATCGGCCCCTTGGGTTGGCAAAACAGATTCGGCAATGGTGCAATGTCTGTTCCCATCAACTTTGCAGCACCTACGTCACTCTCAATTCCGATTCAATTACCAATCTCTGGTATTGAGTCGATGTCATTCACTGCAGTCCCTGGAAATATCCCTCCTTCTGGATTTAATTGGAGCATACAGGCCGGAGGTGTAACAATTGCTGATGGATCATCGTCTCTCTCCCCAACTGATGTCTCAATGATAAATCTCGAACCTTCTGAGATTACCGCTCTTAATTCAGCATTAGTTGGTGGTGTAAGGACTGCAGGGCCATCTGAACATCCCCATTCCCTAGCAAACTTGGTTATCGAAAGTGATCAAGGATCATTTACAATATCGGCTCTTAAAGCTAGAAGTAACCCCAATATAAGTTTAAATTTCAATCCAGGAAATTCCCTTGTGTTGGGAATAAATGATGCAATTCCAGATTCACCATTAACAGGAACAACTAGACTAGTTCCAGTTCCTATACAATTCAATCTCCCAGGGGCAATTTATGTTACAATAGATGATTTAGTATCAAGTTCATCATTCACGACTAATTCCATGTCATTTGGTAATATTTCTACAACACTTGCTCCTTCTTACCACTGGATGGAGATTCATTCAACACATACAGTAACCAGTGGATTCCCTGCAGAAATTCAAGTAGATATTGCAGGAACCCATAACTCTGCTACTGTGGTCATGGATCTTACTCAAAATACTCATACAATTTCTCAAACTGGAGAATTCTTAGGTGATCTTCTAATCCTTCACCCAATCGAACCCTACACACATTCAATTGATGGAGATAATGTAAATTCAACTCTTAGATTTAGAATAAATGCTAGTTGGGACGATGAACCAGAAGTTCGTCTAAAGTCAAGAATTATTCTTGACGATGGACGTAGAAGTATACCGAAAATACAATTGATTGGAATTGGTCCTCGCGAAGGAATAGAAAATGATATTATGATTCGAACATGGAGTATTCGAAATGATCTAAATGTAGCTATCCCATTATCAGAATCATACCTTAAATCTGAGGCAGATATTTCTGTTTTGGTTGAATTAGGATTCCCTGGAACCGATTCTAGCCTAGCTCCACGTTCAGGTGATGCAATTGTTCACCTTTATCTTAATAATCAAGAAATCGCTAACACTAGTAGTTTCTCAAATGGAACTGCTCGATTCGATATTCAAACACCTGCATCTACTGGAGATGTTGAATATCGTGTAGGTCTAGAATCGCTACATGGATCAGAAGTAACTTATTCAGTCACTACAAATAGAACATTTGTTGTTGATTCAATTTCCCCTGATGTAGTTGGTATGAACATCAATCCTATTGACCACCTTGTTCAAAATCCTGCTCAAACTCTTAGATTTGAAATATTCGATCGCCCAGTTCTACCATCCAATATTGCGATAATGCTCTGGAGAGAATGGGAAGACGACATGAATGGAGATGGAATTCCAGATGATGATGAATACAAGGAACGCCCTATGGATATACCATGGAATCGTACACACTCAAATGGAAACTATTCGATTGTTTTAGATGATAGATTAGCACCGGATGGTTCGTTAGTATATGGCTATCTAATTGGAGCAGATCCAGCAGGAAATACCCTTCTTTCTGCAGGAGGACCAGGGGAAGCACAGACTCTTTTCGTTTACCAACTTAAATCGGATGGTGCCCCATTACTCAGTGACGAAGGAGAATTTCTTGAACAGGTAAATGGATATCTTCATCCTGGAACTAGATATCACCTTCAAATTCCAGTGTTTGAACCAAACGGTTTCGCAGATATTGAAATCGCAGAACTACAATTAGCATCTAACTCACAGGCAGACTTAATCTCAATTATTTGGGATGGAATGACTAGAACTTGTAGCTCAACAAGTTCAAATTTAGAACATTTAGACTGTTCGATGCTTTCAGAAAATTCTGAACCTCTAACACCCTTCACCACAAATGCAATCTTCGAAATAGAATTCCAGTTAGGATGGTCATTGGCAGTAGAAGATGATCTTAGACGTGAACCAACTTTGGAACTAATTGACTATGGTGGACAATCCGCTTGGAGAAGTTACCCTGACTTACGATGGAGATATAGCCCAGATTTAGCCATTGATGGAGATACCCTGCTACTACAGCCATACGAAGGAACTCTATCTGACGATGGTGCCTGGATGAGACCCAACGGATTAATGGGATTGAATGGCACTGTAATCTTCCCAGCATCCGGAACTTCCCCCTCAGAACCATTTACGGTCGCAGTCATTTTCAATGGAGTAGAAACAAAAATCGATACTGACGAATCTGGTTTATGGAGCACTGAATTACGAGCACCTACCGCTTCTGGAGACCATCCACTGTCTTTCGAATTGATTGATTTACCTGCTCAATCCAGAGATCTTACTGACCCATCATTAACACTCAGATGGATTACCGTTGATGGTGAAGAACCTAGACCAAACAATATCATTGCTCCAAGAACATCAGCAACACTCCCTATTACTGGTTTACAGAACATTACTATCGAAATGACAATCGATGAACAAGGAGAAATTAATCGAGATGATATTACTCTTAATTGGGCCCTCGTGAAAAGAAATGATGTATCGAGAACTGTTGCTTATGGGAGTACAAACGTAGAAGTCATGGGTACTTCTCTATCTGGTCAGGCTATACCAACATTGACTACGTTCAGCGTCAATGGAGACATACCTAACACGGCGTTTATGGAAGAATTGGATTTACAAATCTGGATAAGTGGTTATGATAGAGCAGGAAATGCATTCACTTCTACCTCATCATTCAACAGCCCTTCAAGTCCTTTTGCTGTATGGCAAGTTGAAACTCTAGGCGCGAGATTTAGTATTGATGATGAATTAGTATACTCTCGTAGAGGTAGTTCAGAAATTCAACAAGGCCTAATCATCTCTGCTCAAGTTAGAAATATTGGCGAAATAGATGGTACTGCTCTGGTTACATTCATTGCAGAAAAATCAGATGGAACACAAACTAAAATCAATATTGATCCATTACAAATCGATATCAATGAAGGTCAGCGTGAAACTGTAGATATAGACTGGACTCCTCAAAACATCGGCCGTTTCACTATTCTAGTTGAGCTAAATGGGGAAATAACTGCAACAGGAGAGACTATTGAAATTGTAGAACCTGCCAAACAAGGAGTATTCTCAGGAGATGATGTTGGATTTACAGTAGTTATTGGCCTGATGTTCCTATTATTATTTGGAATTCTAGCAGCTGTTGTTATGATTGCAATCCGTTCAACTGGTGGAGATGACTGGGACGAATATGATGAAGAATTATGGGACCAGACAGAAGAATATGAGATTGAAGAAGCAA
>Ga0208277_1000443_pt1 | contig 24605 bp, 20 predicted proteins | sample ETNtaG_5_FD_185782 | JGI IMG/M metagenome (GOLD analysis project Ga0208277, IMG submission 185782) | Marine microbial and viral communities from oxygen minimum zone, Eastern Pacific Ocean - ETNP201406SV205 (SPAdes) (version 2) | ecosystem: Environmental > Aquatic > Marine > Oceanic ...
AAAGATGTATTTATCACTTATAGCCCCGATACTTTAAATATAGATGAATTAATATGGGAACAATCCCAAAGTGAATTTTCATACTATAGTATAGAAAATTTAAGTCTTCAGAATAATGAAACATATTATGGAGCTGTTTATGCACGTGATTACGCGGGTAATTTATCAGATATAAAATGGGGCGATGGATTTATGATAGATACTGAAGCCCCGGATACAGGGAAAATAGAAGATGGGAAATGGTTTTTAGAAATGGATTACACACCTGATTCAACATTCCTAAGTTATAATTGGAAGGAGTTTAATGATAATATTGGTATTCGTAATTATGAGATTGCAATTGGAACTAACAATAATAAAACAAATATTCTTGATTGGCTTAAAACAGATAGTCTTGAAACCTTTACAGTAAGAAATTTATTATTAGATAGAGACACTTGTTACTATACATATTTAAGGGCATATGATTCAGCATTGAATATCTCAAAAATAGTTAAAACTGATGGGATATACTTTGATGACTCAGAGCCAAAAGTCATCAAGCTATCACCAGATATAAATGATTCTTTAGGTTTTCTCTCAGTTTTAAAAAATGATACAATCAAAATAAAATTTAATAGAAATATTTTTTTCTATGATTTGAAAGTTAAGTCCAGTATTGATTCAAATTTTATATTTAATCAATCATATAGTGATTCAATATTAACTATATATTGGGATGACACATTATTAAGTTATGATACTTTAACAGTGTTTTTAGATAGTGCGCTTGCATATAATACATTATTTGTTTCAGAAACTTTATCTTTTTATAGTCGTTTATGGGGAGACCTTAATCATGATTATGACATTACAGTCCAAGATATATATGCTTTTAATAATCAATGGCCAGATATTGACCTTGGACCTGTTATTGGTGTACCGCCTAATGTCTCTCCTATCTTAGATAATGAAATAGACCTTATTGATATGTCAGTTTTTTCTAAAATGTGGCGTTGGAAGTATTTTAATCTATCCTATGACTCTATAGATTATGCTGCAAAAAACTCTTATCATCTGGATTTAGATGTGCGAGGTGATAAACTATTAGTAAACATTCCTGAAAATATAAATATGGCTGAATTTCTTATTGGAAATACAAGTTTGGATATTTCAAACTTTAGTATTTCAAATATTAAACCCTCAACATCTTTTTTTGATGCACTGGATAGTAATAAAGGTTTGAAGCAGTTTTCTCTTGCTGATAAAAATGGTTTAGATTCAATTCTAATGATTAATATTCCTAAGGACGAAGAAATTTTTGATGCAAAGATTCAATATTTATTTTTAAATAAATTTGGAGATACTCTTTCATATGGGCAGGAAGAGTATCTTTTAGAAATTTTACCTGATCATTTTAAAGTATACAGTAATTATCCGAATCCATTTAATCCCAACACAAATATTCGGATTGATTTAGCAAAACAAAACAATGTTGAAATAATAATTTTTGATATATTGGGAAGGGAAATTTTTAATAAAAAATTAAATAATCTAAGAGCAGGCAAACATCAATTTATATGGGAAGGTGTTAATAATATAGGTAATCAAGTCAGTTCAGGTGTTTATATAATTCAAACAAAATCAGGAATTAATTCACATATCCAAAAAGCCCTACTATTAAAGTAGGACATTAATTATTTACATTTTCTCCGGAGCTGAAATTCCAAGAATCTTTAATCCATTACCCATAACATACTTAACAGATAAAATAAGATCTAGTCTTGCAGATGAAACATCTACATCGTCAGTGAGAACTCGACATTTAGCATAAAATTTATGAAATCGAGTTGCTAGATCTTGGAGGTAGTTTGCAAGACTTTGAGGTTCAAAGGTTTTAAGAGAGTTTTCAATAATATTTGGAAACTTAATCATGTGTTTTATTAGCTCAAGTTCTCTTGAATGGGATAATAAATTATAGTTTTTATTATTATTAAATTTAATTCCTAATTCATTACCTCTTTTTATAATACTTGAAATTCGAGCATAGGCATATTGTAGATAAAAAACTGGGTTTTTATCAGATTGGTCTTTTGCTAGATCTAAATCAAAATCAAGGTGTGTGTTCATACTCCTCATAATAAAAAAGTATCTTATAACATCTGGCCCAACCTCTTGGATTAACTCATCAATAGTAATAAAGTTTGCCTTTCGAGTTGACATTTTATATTTTTTTCCATTTTTAATCAAGGTTACAAATTGATAAAGAAGAACTTTGATATGATCTGTTTTTAAGTTCAAAGCGTCGAGCGCGCATATAACATCGGGGTATGCATCAGCATGATCTGTGCCAAAAATATCAATAATCAGATCGAATCCTCGATCAATTTTATTTTTATGATAAGCAGTATCTGGTACTCTATATGTAGGTTCACCACTTTTTTTAATATAGACTCGATCTTGTTCTTTACCTAAAGCAGTTGCTTTAAACCAAGTTGCCCCTTCTTTTTTGTAAAGTAACTTTTTTTGAGTTAGCTTTGAAAGCATATTTTCAATATCACCATTTTCATAAAATGTTTTTTCATTGCTGAATTGATCAAAATGAATTTTAAGTTTTTTAAGAGATTTTTTAATTTGATTAAAAATTATATGCTCTGCTTCTTTTTTAAAATGTGAGCTTTCAACAGTTAGATTTTTACCATGCTCTTTGATAATTTTTTTAGCAATATTCTTTATATAATCACCTTGATAACCATCTTCAGGAAACTTATAGTCCTTACCCAAAATTTCAAAATATCTAGCTTTTACTGAATCTCCTAACATTCTCATTTGTCTACCAGCATTATTAAAATAATATTCTCTAGTTACTTTATATCCACTCCACTCCAAAATACTTGAAATAGAATCTCCTAATATTGCATTTCTTCCATGACCAATAGTAAGAGGTCCTGTAGGGTTTGCACTTACAAATTCTACATTTGCTGTTTTCCCTTTTCCAATTGAGTTTTTACCATAATTATCTTTTTCTAAAAGTATCTTAGTGATCTTTGATTGAAGGAAAGAATTTTTAATTTTAAAGTTAATAAATCCTGGTTTAGTAATTGTTATTTGTGCAATAGGTTTTAAATTTTTATTTGAAAGCTCTTTTAGAAATATTTCACATATATCTAGGGGGCTTTTTTTTAAATCTTTTGTTAGAAGGAGCGCAATATTAGAGGAAAGATCTCCAAATTTTGGATCTTTTGAAGGTATGATTGAAAACTTAACCTTTGGGAAGTAAAGGTCATCTAAAATCGAATCTATATTATTATGTAATAGAGATTTCAGATTTTTCATTATGATATTTATTTAGAGGAGCATCTGCCCAAAGTCTTTCTAAATTATAGTATTCTCGTTCTTCACTTTTAAAAATGTGGACTATAATATCAAAATAATCCAAGAGTATCCAATTCTGATTTTCATACCCTTCGATGTGATATGGTTTTTTGTCTGTTCCTTTTCTTATATGATCACTAATTGCTTTTACTTGAGGCTCTGAATTACCAGAGCATATTACAAAGTAGTCTGTAATAGATGAGAGTCCTCTAAGGTCTAAAACATTTAACTCTATAGCTTTTTTACTAAGCGCAAGGTCAACTATTTTATTTAGGGAGCTATGATCTTTTACAAAATCGATTGACTTATTTGACATCATTAATTCTCATCAAAGAAATTAGAAATTTCATTAAATGATTTTATATCTTTACCTAGAATTACGGTGACATCCACTCCTAATGATTCATCAGGATCAATTTTAATATGATTAGTATCATTTGGAGATATTTGAAAGGACTCAGCAACCGCTTTTAGGCTTTTAATGTTTTCATTCCTGCCGATAATTATAGTCTTAGGGTAGTTATATCTATCAGCATTATCAGATCTAACAACATCTATTTGTTTAGACCTAAAAAAATCGGTCGTCTTAGCGGCGAGTCCTTTTATACCACATCCATTTAAGACTTCAATCTTAATATCATGTATAGGACTTTCTTGATAGATATCTAATGCAAGAGGTTGATTTTCAGATTTAGGGAATGTTACTTTGATGGGCACTCCATCTTGTGCTACATTACGCGAAAATGAATAGATAAAACCTAAGAGCAAGACTCCAGCTATACCAATCGATACATTTAAAAGATGGTTTTCAGAGTTTTTAACTTTAATTTTTTTACGGATCACTTAATCAAATAGTTGACTATTCATAAATGAACTTTGATTATAGCTTTGATAATAAGGGTAAGATTGAACTTTGAGTTCTAAAAAAGAATTTTTTGAAGATCGATACCTTAAACCTAAATCATAACCTACATTCAATTGATTTAAAGCCCCTGGCATTTGAGAATTATATGGAGAATTTTGCTTGTAAAGCGTAATGTTTGAATTAAAAAGAAGGTTTTCATTAATTAGAAAAGAAATATTATTAGTATATCCAGCAATAGAGGTACTATTATTGTTAAAATTATGCATAGACACCGAAAAGCTATGGTTTATGTTAATTCGATGAGGACTAAATATTGATGAAGAATGTTCTAGCTCTCCATTCAAATTTGTTGGCAAACTATTGATCGGAGTTTCGTGTCTAAATTGAGAATATGTATTCTCGGATATTAGAAAAAGTAAAGTAAAATATAGTATAGCTTTTCTCATTTGGGTCATAAGTTACTAAAATATAGTATGGAGAGGAATATACACTTATAAATTAATTATAAGCATTATCTATAATTGCACCTCCTAAACATTCATTTTTATCATAAAAAACTATAGATTGACCTGGGGCAATAGCAAATTGAGGATTATCAAATTTAACCTTAATTATCTTAGAAGTTAGTTCAGTGATTGTACAAGAAGCATCTTTCATTCGATATCGAATTTTTGCTTTAAGTCTTCTTTTGGAAGGTTCAATTCCTGAAATCCAATTTATACTTGAACCATCTAATTGTTTTTTATACAAATTTTTATGATTATGTCCTTGATCTACAATCAAGGTATTACTTTTTAAATTTTTTGAAATAACATACCATGGGGCATTAAGTTTGTTTTTTGAGCCTCCAAGACCTAATCCCTTTCTTTGACCAAGCGTGTAATACATCAACCCATCATGATCACCAATTTCTTCACCAGAGGATGTTTCTATCTTCCCAGGCATTGCGGGAATATATTCTTTTAAAAACTCTTTAAAATTCCTTTCTCCAATAAAACAGATACCGGTGCTATCCTTTTTATTGAAGTTACTAAACCCTAATTCTTTAGCATATTTACGAACTTGCAATTTATCCAAATTACCCAATGGGAATATAGCGTTACTTATTTGAGACTGATTAAGCCCATATAAGAAATAACTTTGATCCTTATTATCATCAGAGCCTTTATATATTTTTACTTTATTATTAATTAATTTGGATTGAACATAATGCCCTGTCGCCATTTTATCAGCACCTAATTGAATCGCATAGTTTAAAAATTCTTTAAATTTAATTTCAGTATTACAAAGAATATCAGGGTTAGGAGTTCTTCCGGATTTGTATTCGGAAAGAAAAATTTTAAAAACCTTTTCCCAATATTGTTGAGAAAAGTTAACAGTTCTTAAAGGTATTTTAAGTATGTCGCAAACTTGAAGAGCATCAAGGTAATCTTGTTCAGAAGTACAGTACTCAGAATCCTCAACCCAATTTTTCATAAAAACCGCTTCGACTGAGTATCCCTTTTTTATGAGTAAGTGAGCAGAAACAGCACTGTCTACACCCCCACTCATACCCACGATGATATTTTTCATTTTTTAAATTAAAATCTCTTCTAATTTAAGCAATAAGAATTGAAGATCTTCTTTTGAGTTTTTTGAACCAAAACTAAATCGTATGGTAGATATATTTTGTTCATCAGTTAAGTCAATTGCATTTAGAACCATTGATGGTTTTACATCACCAGATCCACAGGCAGCGCCATTTGCGACATAAATTCCAACCCTGTCTAATTTAGCGAGTAGAATATCTGATCTAAAACCAGGAAACGATACACTAACTAATCCCGGGAGTTTATTTTTCTTGTTTCCATTAAAAATTGCTTTTGGATAAATTAATTTTAGTTTAGAAATAAACTCTGTTTCCAACTTTTTTAATTTTTCAATGTTTTGATCTAAGTTTTTTTCTGCAATTTCTGCAGCTAGGCCCATTCCCGCTATAGAAGCTGTATCTTCAGTTCCTGCGCGAAGTCCTCTTTCTTGTCCTCCTCCTATTAGGAAAGGAGAAATATTTTTTTTTCTTTTTACATATAAAATTCCAATACCTTTTGGTCCATAAAATTTATGCGCTGAAAGACTTAAAAAATCGATTCCCATCTTATCTACATTTAGCTTCATTTTGCCAAAGGAATGAACTGCATCTGAATGGACTAGAATATTCTTTTGCTGTGCAGTTTCTATAATTTGTTGAATCGGTTGAATCGTTCCAATTTCATTATTTGAAAGCATTATTGATATTAAACCGGTTTTTAATTTTATCTCTTCTTTTAAGCGATCTATAGATATCACACCCTTGGAGTTAACGGGACATAAACTAAAATCGATGTTATATTTTTTTAAAAATTCTAAAACATTTATAATAGCTGGATGTTCAATAACATCTGAAATAATATGATTCTTGCTCTTACCTAGTCTTGACCAAAGCACTTGATTATTTGATTCCGTTCCTCCACTGGTAAATATAATCTTATTAGGCTCTGTACCAATTGCATTTGCAATTTTTTCTCTAGATTGTTCTATTAAAGATCGAGCAATCCTACCTTTTTTATGTATACTAGATGGATTTCCGTAATTACTTTTTTGAACTTCATTTATAAGTTTTAAAACATCAGGATGTATTGGGGTAGTAGAACTATGATCAAAATAATACAAAACTAAATTAAAATTTTTTAGAAGTTAAACTAATATAAAAAGGGTTATAAGTCGTTTCGAATTGAAGCAAATTTTATAGTTTTTTTAAGGTTGTTGTAGAATGGTGGTTTTCTATCTGAGAGGCGTTTTTTTGTGATTTTTGAGTTATAATCAAAGCGCTTAACATCCCAAAATATTTTATTTTCTTTAACTGTTAAGAATGCGACTGATCCACGCTTATCCCTATCAAAAGGTAGTCCTGTTGCACCTTGGCAAAGAACCGTTAGATTTTCCACTACTTGATGCCGAGGAACATGTACATGTCCGTGGACTAAGGCAACCTGTTCTATTTCTGGATTATTTTTGATAATAGAATCTCTCCAAGAAAGAGCCTCTTGAATACTAGGGGGTTTATCATCTCTTTTATACCATGCATGGGTAAAGTCAATAAAAGTTTTATCGATTATTTCTGTATGTGAAATCTTCATCTTTTTACAAAAAGAGATTCCTTCATTACCTATTTTTTCATTAGTCCATTTTTCATTTTGAATAATGGCCTTACAAATAGGGTCATTAGGATCCATGCCTTCCATAGAAGGGACCTCATCTTCCCAGATTTTTTCAATTAAATAGCGATCGTGGTTACCTCTTATGAAAGTGCAATTTTTAATGCTCTTTAATAACTCAAGGGTGCCCTCTGGCTCAGGGCCAAGGGAAAAACAATCACCAAGACAAATAATTTTATTAATATTCTTATTTGACTCTATTATTTTGAGAGATTCTTTTAGAGATTCAAGGTTAGAATGAATATCTGTAATTATAGCAAAGGTCATTTTTATGAGAATATTTTAAATATTTTACTTTTAAGTTATAAAATAATCATTAATGAATATAAATATAGTTGGGTCGAATAAACAAAGCTTGTAATTTTAAATCAAGAATGAAACAATCTAAAATACTCATACTCGGATCAATTGCATTAGATTCAATAGAAACTAGACATGGTTCACGTAAAGATTTATTAGGAGGTTCTGCAACTTATGCAGCTGTTTCATGCTCGAAATTCGTTAAGCCGAATTTAATTGGAATTATAGGTAGTGATTTTTCTCAAACTCATAAACAAATTTTAATTGATTCATGTGATAGCCTAGACGATCTCATTTTAAAGAAAGGTAATACTTTTCGTTGGGGAGGAAAATACTTTGACAATGGAGATGAGAGAGAAACCTTATTTACCGAATTAGGAGTTTTTGATCAATTCGCACCTGTTGTTTCAAAAGTTAATGAAGAACCGGATTATGTATTTTTAGCAAATATTGGTCCAGATTTACAGTTAAGTGTTCTAAATCAATTGAAAGGGAAACCCACGGTAATCCTCGATACTATGAATTTATGGATTGATATATCAAAAGATAAACTATTAGAAGTTCTTGGTAAAACAGACATTCTATTAATTAATGAAACAGAATTAATGGAATTAACTGAAATAAAAGATTTTTATAAAGCTGCGAAACAAATTCAATCACAAGGACCTAAAATCGTCATTGTAAAACATGGCAGTAGAGGTTCCGTTTGTTATTCTGATGATAGTTCTTTTTCATTAGGAGTTATTCCAAACCTAATTGTGAAAGATCCTACAGGTGCCGGAGATTCTTTTGGGGGAGGTTTGGTAAGTGCATTAGCGCAGGGACTCACTATAAAAGAAGCATTAATTAGAGGTACAGTAATGGCCTCATTTTGCATTGAAGATTTCGGCTTAAATGCTTTACTAGCTTCAAAGAAGAAAAAAATAGATTCAAGAAGTTTATTTCTATTGGAATCATTAAAACATTAATTAATTTTTTATAAAACTATTCGTCGAGGAAAAGATGTTAAAAAGAAAAACTGTTTTTTATATACTTATTCAATTAATTATTTTATTTATTGTTTCTTGCTCAAGCCAAGAGTACACTACCGCAAAATTAGCAATTCAACAATCAGATTTCACCAAAGCTGCAGAATGGCTGCCAAAAGCCATGGAAATTGAGCCAAACAATCCTGAAATCCCTCTAGTCTTAGCGATTGAAATATTTGCAAAAAATAGCGAATGGTCTGATATGAAAAAGATGTTTGACCGTTCAATGGGGATTGATCCAGAAAAAGTTATTGAATTAAGAGGCTCATTCCTATCTGTAAAAGAAGCCGTAGATAACTATACAGATTTTTACTGGGCAAAAGAATTTAATTCCGGGGTTGAGCAGTTTAAAAAAATTCAAGATGACCCAGATAATAAACCAGAATATTTAGAGACTGCAATAAGTCATTTCATTAATGCAGCAGTTATTAATCCCTCAGATGCAAATACATATGCCACACTTGCAAAATGTTATCTTGATAAAGGTGATAAAGAATCTGCAAAAAAAGCATCTCTGACATCAGTAGAAAAAAACCCAGAAAGCTTTGATGCTAATTTTAGTGCAGGACAGATATTATCTAGAACAGGCGAACCATCTGATGTTGTTATTGTATACTATGAAAAGGCCGCTAAACTTGAACCTTCTAATAGTAAAGTCCTCAGGGAATTAGCTGCTACATATTATGACTTGGGGAAGAAAAAAGAATCAATAAAAGTATTCGAAAATGCAATTGCAAATGAAGAAGATAAAATAGTTAAAGCCGACTTGTACTTCAACCTTGGAGTAATCCACAATCAGATGGGGAAGTATGAGGATGCAGAAACTTCTTTTGATGAAGCTTTTTATTTAAATGAAGATGATTTTGAAGCCGCTTTAGGTATGGCGAGATCATATGAGGGTCTTGGCGATAATTATTTAAATGGGCTTGAAGGGTTTGAGAAAGACCTTGATGCGGCATCAAAATGGTATCGCAAAGCGGAAAAAAAGATAAAGGCTGCCATTATTATTGATTCAGAAAATAAAGCAACCTATAAAAAGAATATTGAATTGATACGCTACAAGCGAGATATTGCTGAAGGGAATTAAAAGTATTAACCTAATTTCTTTCTTTTATTAACATATTCTGTTAAGCATAAATCTAAACTTTGATCTGTAAAAATAGGAACATAGTCAATTAAGTTTTTACCACATCGAACTTTATAAAAATTTTGTAGCTCCTTTATTATTTTTATGTAGCTGTCTCTAATTTTCCATGGTTCGGTATCTATTTCTAAACCAGTTTCCATATCTAAAAACTTTGTTCTAGTATTAAAATCAAAGGTTAGTTCCTTTCTGTCTAACAGATGAAAAACAATCACTTCCTGATTCTTATGTCTAAAGTGTTTTAAACCATTCATTATTTGATTTGGATCATCAAATAGATCTGAGATTAAAATAACCAAACCTCTTTTATTAATTCTATCAGCCATTTCATGAAGAACTAATTCTATTTTTGTATCATTCCCAGTTTCAAAATCATTTAGATTGTTCATTATGATATTTAGATGACTTGGTCTCGACTTTGGTCGTATGTAAGAATTAATTTTATTTGAAAACTTTATGAGACCGGCAGCATCTTGTTGATGTATCATTAGGTACGACAATGCAGCGGTCAAGAGGTTTGCATACTCCAGTTTTGAAACTTTATCACTATTATAGGTCATTGATTTACTAGTATCTAGGATAATATTTGCTCTAAGATTAGTTTCTTCTTGATAGCGTTTCACATAAAGTCTGTCTGTTTTTCCATAAAGTTTCCAATCAATATGTCTAACCTCATCTCCTACACCGTATGCTTTATGTTCCGCGAATTCAACACTAAATCCATGATAAGGACTCCGATGATGTCCAATAATATATCCTTCAACAATTAAACGAGCTCTCAAGGACATAGAGTTAAGTTTTAAGACTGTTTCAGGCTTAAGATATTTCTTTTTATTTTCGAATGATGTCAATTTTTATTTGGAAAAATTTTCGATCAATTGATTCAAAATATCTTCAATTTTTAAACCTTCAGTTTCAGCATTAAAATTTGGTAAAACTCTATGCCTTAGAATAGGAAGAACTAAAGAATTTACATCATCTATACTGGGGGTGGGATTCCCATCTAATGCTGCTTTTGCTTTTGCACCTAAGACTAAATATTGAGATGCTCTAGGTCCTGCACCCCAGTCAATATGTTGTTTAATGAAATCAGGAGATGTTTGAGATTGAGGTCTTGTTGCACTAACAAGTCTCACTACATGTTCTACAACGTTATCTGAAATAGGTATTTTTCTGATAAGTTTTTGAAATGAAATTAAATCCTCTTTATTCATAATAGGTTTTAAAGAACTTTTTTCTATTGTGGTGGTGTTTCGAACAATTGAGATTTCATCTTTTTCTGATGGATAGTCAATATTAAGATTGAACATAAATCGATCAAGTTGAGCTTCTGGGAGAGGATAGGTGCCCTCTTGCTCAATAGGGTTTTGAGTTGCCAACACAAAAAATGGTTTATCTAAATTGTAAGTTTTACCTCCAGCTGTTACTCGATGTTCTTGCATCGCTTCTAGCAAAGCAGCTTGTGTTTTTGGTGGTGTTCGGTTGATTTCATCTGCCAATACTAAATTCGCAAAAATAGGACCATAATGAAATCGAAAGGAACGCTGTCCGGTATTTTGATCAATGTCAATAAGCTCGGTTCCTGTAATATCGCTAGGCATTAAATCTGGTGTGAATTGTATTCTTTTAAAGGATAGATTTAGGACTTCTGATAAAGTTTGGACTAGTAAAGTTTTTGCTAATCCAGGCACTCCTACAAGTAAGGTATGACCTTGGGACAGTAATGCGATTAATATATGATCTAAAATTTCTTCTTGTCCAATTAAAACTTTACCAATCTCATCGAAAAAAGATTGTTTTTTTAAGGAAAGGTTCTCAAGAACCTCTAAATCTTGTTGTGAAGTATTCATTTTATTATTGTATTAAGTATTAAAAAAAGTTGAACTGAAAATTACTGATTTAGATTTACCTTAAAAAGCAAGAAACAAAATTCTTTGCAAATTAATAGTTTATGGTTTGAGATACAGGATTTAAGATCGAAATTTAACATAATGTCAATGAATAAAAATAAAGACCTTAATTTTCTAATTGGATTAAAAACAGAAGAATTAGAAGTTTTCGCAGAAAATCTTGGAGAAAAAAAGTTTAGAGGTAGGCAAATTTTTGATTGGATATACAATCAAAATATTGACGATATTATATTAATGACTGACTTACCAAAATTATTTCGAGAAAAATTAAAAAATTTTCCAATTCATCCTTTAAAGTTATTAAGTAACAATTCTTCAAATTCGAAAAAAACTAGAAAGTTTCTCTTTCAATTGGCTAATGGAGAAAAAATTGAATCTGTGTTAATGAAAGAAGGTAATAGAACCACAATCTGTTTATCTACTCAAGTTGGTTGCGCTGTCGATTGTAAATTCTGTGCAACTGCAAAAATGGGATTCAAAAAGAATTTAACTGTTGGTGAAATTGTGGATCAATTCATTCAGCTCCAAATGCTGATTGATCAAAAAATAACGAATGTTGTTTTTATGGGTATGGGAGAGCCTTTTCTAAACTATAAAAATACTATTGAAGCTGCAAATTTACTCCATCATCCGAAAGGAATTAATTTAGGAGCAAAGAGAATTACCATCTCTACTGCTGGAATTGTTCCTAAAATTGAACAATATGCAAAGGAGTTACATCCTTTTAAACTAGCCATTAGCTTAAATGGTACATCTCATGAGCAAAGATTAAAAATTATGCCAATTACGAAAGCTTTTCCATTTAAAAACCTTCTTAAGGTTGCAAAAAACTATGCTTATAACTCCAGAAATAAATTAACGTTTGAGTATGTATTATTAAAAGATATTAATGATGACATAAAGGATGCAAAAAAATTAATTTCTCTGTTAGAAAGAATAAATTGCAAATTAAATATAATTCCCTATAATGAAATTGGTGGTCATTTTGAAAGACCTTCAGATAAGAAAATTGAAAAATTTATAAAAGTTTTAAAAAATGTTTGTTTTCCTGTCACAGTTAGGTGGAGTAAGGGAACGGATATAGATGCGGGGTGTGGGCAATTAGTAACGAGTATAGAAGCTTAAGATGAATCAAAAGGTAAAAGAATCAGCAAGATTTATTAAAAAGAAAGTATCCTTTGATGGAGACACAGCGATTATTCTAGGTTCAGGCTTAGGGGGGTTCTCAAGTAATTTATTGAACAAGAAAACAATCCACTTTTCTGCTATACCAAACTATCCAATTTCAAATGTCAGAGGGCATAAAGGTGAATTAGTTTTTGGTGAATTAGATGGCAAAAAAATTTTAGTAGCGAAAGGAAGGTCGCACTTATATGAAGGATATTCTAAGGAGATCGTTGCATATCCAGTATTAGTTTTTAAGGAATTAGGAATAAAGAACTTAATTATTACTAATTCTTCTGGTAGTTTAAAAAAAAAGAATCCCCCTGGAACTCTAATGATAATTGAAGGCCATTTAGATATGACTTTCCAAAGAAGCGCTAAGAACCCTGATATCATTAATAGCTCTAAATATTATTCACCCACTTTAATTAAAATTGTAAAGGATATAAGTAAAAAGAAAAAGATACCTATAGAATTTGGAATCTATTGTTGGACTTTAGGCCCTATGTATGAAACTGCTGAAGAAATAAAATATTTTAGATCATTAAATGGTTCCGCAGTAGGTATGAGTACGGTACCTGAAATTGAAATGGGAGGTAATATTGATTTAAAAACTTTGACAATATCTACATTAACAAATTATGCTGCAGGTATATCGAAAAATAAATTATCTCATGATGAGGTGCTTTTAAATGCAAATAATGCAAAAGATAAAATACTTAGTTTATTAAAAAATATTTTAAAGAGGATTTAAAATGATTATTCGAAATGAAATTAAAAAAATTGAAAAGGATATTATTAAATGGAGAAGAGACTTTCATAAATATCCGGAATTAAGCTTTGAAGAACACCTCACATCAAAAAAAATCGGTGAAGAATTAAAAAAGATGGGTATGAATCCAAAAATGAAAATTGGTAAAACTGGAGTTGTTTCTGATTTAAAGTTTGGAGAGGGCCCTATTATAGCATTAAGAGCTGATATGGATGCTCTACCATTGCAAGAGAAGGGTAACTTAAGTTTTAAATCTAAGCATAAAGGAATCATGCATGCTTGTGGACATGATGCACATATGGCTATGTTACTAGGTGTTGCAAAAACACTTTCTGGGTACAAAAAAGGTTTAAGAGGGACAGTTCGTTTTATTTTTCAACCAGCTGAGGAAGGTAAAGGCGGGGCAAGGTATATGATTCGTGATGGTTGTCTTGATGGGGTCGAAGAAATTTACGGTTTACATGTATGGAATTATCAACCTGCAGGAGAGGTAGGGGTTAAAGAAGGTCCTGTTATGGCTGCTGCAGATATGTTTTATATAAAGATTAAAGGGGTTGGAGGACATGGTGCGGCGCCTCAAGGGACTGTTGATGCAATAGTTGTAGCATCTCATTTGATCCAATCTTTTCAAACAGTTGTCAGCAGGAATATAAATCCTTTAGATAATGCTGTTATTACGGTTGGGAAAATTAAAGGAGGCGATAATTTTAATATTATTGCAGATGAAGTTTATATTGAGGGAACAGCAAGGTCTTATACTGAAGTTAATAGGTCTTTAATTAAATCGAAAATGAATCAAATCATAGAAGGTGTGTCCAATACTTATGGAGCTAAAATCAATTTTGAGTATGTAGATGGATATCCTCCCACTATTAATAGTTCAAATTGTGCTAAAAAAGTACTTAAAGCTGCAAAAAAAGTAGTTGGAGATAAAGCAGGTTTACCCTATTTGTCTATGGGAGGTGAAGATTTTTCCTATTATCTTCAAAAGAGACCTGGATGTTTCTTTTTTGTTGGTTCTGCACCGGATCCAACAAAACCTTTTGGGACTCCTCAGCATTGTTCTCATTACGATATAGATGAAAAATCATTATCGATTGGTCCATCAGTTTTTTTGAATTTAGTGGATGATATTCTAGGTAATTAATAACCAATGGCGGATGTTTCCCCTCGGTTATCACCTCCACCATAAAGACCATCCTTTAAAATTAATATCCCATTAGCTTCACCAATGTAACCCCATCGATAGGGAACTACTTGATGCCCTTTCTCTTTTAATTTAATTAAGACATCTTTTGGTAATGAGCGAGGTTCTATTTGAATGACATCTGGGAGCCATTGTGAATGAAATCTAGGACTTGAAACAGCTTCTTCTATATCCATATTGAATTCAATGACGTTTAAAATATTTTGTAATGTAGTAGTAATAATAGTAGAACCCCCAGGAGAACCAATTACCATAAATGGTTTATCATCTTTTAGGATAATTGTTGGTGTCATTGAAGAAAGAGGTCTTTTGTTAGCTTCGATTGCATTTGCTTCATTACCGATTAGGCCAAATACATTAGGTACACCAGGCTTTGAAGAAAAATCATCCATTTCATTATTTAAAAAGAAACCAGCGCCCTCCACAACAATACCACTTCCATAATTGAGGTTAATGGTGGTTGTTACACTTACGGCGTTACCTGATTTATCTACAACAGAATAGTGAGTAGTTTCAATTGATTCATTATGGATATTTTTACTTGCAGATATATCAGTGCTTAAAGTTGCTCGTTCCTTTGAAAAGGTTTTCATTCTCTTTTTTGCATATTCTTTAGAGGTTAACATGGATATTGGGATTGACCAAAAATCAGGATCTCCTAGATGCTCAGAGCGGTCTGCATAAGCACGTCGCTCAACTTCCGTTAATAAATGAACGTAATCGGATGAGTTCCAACCTAAAGCGTCTAAATCAAAACTTTCTAACATATTCAGCATATTTACTAATAACACTCCTCCAGAACTTGGAGGTCCCATCGAAATGACTTTATAATCTTTATATAAACCTACGATTGGTTCTCGATATTTAGACGAGTAACTTTTTAAATCTTTATGAGTAATTAGCCCATTTCCTTTTTTCATCTCTTTTACAATTAAATCTGCGATTACGCCTGAATAAAAACCTTCGCGACCAAACTTTAAAATTCTTTTTAAAGTTTTAGCAAGGTCTTTTTGAATAAATAAATCACCTTCAGACCACATCTTACCATTTTTTCGAATAAAGATTTTAGATGCGGCTTTATTATTTTGGAAGTTTTCTCTATAATTATTAAATCGATTTGCTTCGTAAAGACTAAGTTTAAAACCTTTTTCTGCTAATTTTATGGATGGTGTAAGAACTTCTCTTAATGAAATATTTCCAGATCCATAATCTTTAAATGCTTTCAATAGGCCATCAACAGTGCCAGGAACACCACTACTTGCATGAGTTCCAAGTGACATACCTGGGATTATGTCATAATTATTATCTAAAAACATATTTCTAGAACTTTGAGATGGTGCAACTTCTCTGTGGTCAATGGTAAAACTTTCACCATTAGCCATAGTAGCAACTAAGAAACCACCTCCTCCAATATTACCATTACCGGAAGAAGTAACTGCAAGTGCAAACCCAACAGCAACTGCAGCATCAATTGCATTGCCTCCTTTTTTTAAAATATTTATTCCGACTAAAGAGGCATCTTGGCTTGTAGAAACAACCATACCATTTTTACCATAGATTGGATTAGGTTGTGCGCCAAAGAGATGGTTTATAGATAGTATTATAAAATAGTAGATTATGTGGTGTTTCATATTTAGTATGATTTTATAGAGATTCATTCATGAGGTCAAATAATCTATCAGTAGAAATTCTATCTTGTTTTTGAGTATCTCTATGACGAACCGTTATTGTATTATCTTCTAAAGTTTGATGATCAATTGTTATACCAAATGGCGTTCCTGCTTCGTCTTGTCTGTAATAGCGTTTTCCTATGGATCCTTGCTGGTCATAAACAACTTTAAATTTTGGTTTTAAAATCGATAGTATTTTTCTTGCTTTTTCAGGTAATCCATCTTTTTTTGTCAATGGGCAAATTGCCGCTTTAATAGGAGCTATTTTTGGGTTAAGCTTTAAAACTATGCGATCATTCTCTTTGTCTTCCCAATATGCATCTGCTAATACAGTAAGTAGCATTCGATTAAGTCCTGCTGAAGTTTCAATAATGTAGGGAAGGAATCGTTCATTATTTGGTTGATCAAAGTAAGACATTTTTTTACCTGAAAATTTTTCATGTTGTGATAAATCAAAATCTGTTCTGTTATGGATGCCTTCAACCTCAGACCAACCAAAAGGAAACTCATATTCAATATCGCAAGCTTCTTTTGCATAATGAGCGAGTTCGTCATCAGGATGTTGATGAAATCTAATCTTATCCTTATTTACTTTTAAAACATCATGATAAAAATTCAGACGTTTTATTTTCCATTCTTCAAATACACTGCTATCTGTTCCAGGTTTTACAAAGTATTGCATTTCCATTTGTTCAAATTCTCTTGTGCGAAATATAAAATTTCTAGCAATAATCTCATTACGAAATGCTTTGCCTATCTGAGCAATCCCAAATGGAACTTTAAGTCTCATTGCTCCTTGAACTAACAAGTAATTAACATAAATGCCTTGGGCGGTTTCAGGTCTTAAATATGCTTCTGTTCCAGTTTCTTCAACAGGACCAGTATGCGTTTTAAACATTAAGTTAAACTGCCTAGGTTCTGTCAAACTACCAATGCTACCACAATTAGGACATTTAACTTTGTTCCAATCTTGTTTTTTTTCGTTAAGATCAAACTCGTCTTCCCTATACCGTGCTTTACACTTTTTACAATCAATTAAGGGATCATTAAATGCTCCAACATGGCCAGAAGCTTCCCAAATTTTTGGATGCATGAGAATGCCACTATCTAAACCCACGATATTATCATGAAATTGTGTCATTTCTTTCCACCAAAGTTGTGAAATTTGATTTTTTAATTCTATACCTAATGGACCGTAGTCATAAATAGCAGCAAATCCACCATAAATACTAGAACTTTGAAAAATAAATCCTCTTCTTTTACAAAGGGCTACTATATTTTCTATTGTTTTATTCATCTCTCTTATTTTAGTTAATTCATTTCTGATAGTTCCTTCTCAATTTGATCATCATATAGTAATTCTGATTTTTTGTTGCTTATTTTTTCTACATGTTTTTGTTTTGAAAAAAACATACTTAAAAAAATTAAGCTACCAATGATAACAATAATGGGCGCTATCCATACTAAAGTATTAAAGCCTTCTGCTTTTGGTACAGCTAAAACTCTTTCACCGTGAATATTAACAAAATACTCTAAAACTTGGCTTTTGCTATATCCAGATTTAATTAACTCTGATATTTTATTCTCCATCTCAGGATTATGATCAAGGTCATAAATAGTTCCTGCCCAACAACAAGGTGAAACTAAGCTCTGTTTTATTTCAATTTCAAGTTCTTGATTAGAATAAGCAAATGTAAATATAAAGATGAAGCAAATTTTTTTCACTTTTTCTTTTTCCGTTTACGTTTTTTGGGTTTTGGAGATTTATGTTTTTGATTAATTAGCTCTACCGATTCAGCAAGTGTGATACTTTCAGGAGTATGATTACCCTTTAAAGATACATTTACTTTTCCATCTGTAATATAAGGACCAAACCGACCATCTTTTACAACAATTGGTTTTTTAGATTCAGGGTGATCGCCAATGGTACGAATCTCAGTGCTTTTTTTATTTCGATTTGCTAAAAGTTCAACAGACTTTTCTACAGAAATATTAAGGGGTGTTTCAGGACCACGTAAACTGGCATTTTGTTTTCCACATCTTATGTAAGGACCAAATCGACCATAGTCTGCAGTTATACTTTCATTTGTTTCTGGATGGATACCAACAGTTCTTGGAAGAGATAAGAGTTTTAATGCATACTGAAGATCAACTTCACTAATAGGAAATCCTTTTGGAATTCCTTTTCTATTTTTGGTTTCACCAATTTGTACATAATGTCCATAAGGACCTTTTTTAATCCAGATTGACTCTTTGGAATCGGGATCATTTCCAAGAGGTGTATCTTCTTTAGCTTTTTCGCTAAATATTTTTTCAATTACTTCTGTAGTTAGGTCGCCAAAGAAAATTCCTTCTGGTATTGATCTCGTATCCTCCTCTCGTCTTAAATATGGACCGAACTTTCCAATTCGTCCTTCGGTTGTTTCAGATATACTTTTAGGGATTTCTATTTTACAGGCAGACGGTATATCAACTTTTTCTTCCAGCATTTTTTCGAGTCCTTTAAATGGGCCTCCTCCAAAGTAAAAATTTTTCATAAAAGGTAATGCATCTAATTCTCCACGAGAAACCTCGTCTAAGCCATCCTCCATTTTTGCTGTAAACTCTTTATCTACCAGATTTGAATAATGGTTTTCTAACAATTGAGTAACCGCTAATCCTAAAAAAGTTGGAGAAAGTTTATTGCTTGCCCTGTTGACATAATTTCTACGAACTATAGTTCCTAAAATAGAGGCAAAAGTAGAGGGGCGACCAATGCCATTTTCTTCTAAGGATTTAATTAAGGATGCTTCTGTAAAACGAGCTGGAGGTTTGGTGTTGTGAATTTCTGATTCAAGTTTATTACATGTAAGTAAATCTCCAAGTTGAAGCAATGGAAGAGTCTTTTCTTTATTCGCAAGATCTTTGTCCGGATTGTCTCTTCCTTCTACATATGCTCTCATGTAACCGGGGAAAACTATGACCTGTCCATTTGCTCTAAATTCTGCTTTCTGATTCGTAATAGTAATAGAAGTTTGTTTTAGTTTTGCAGGTTTCATTTGGCTTGCAATTGTTCGTTTCCAAATTAGTTCATATAAATTTGCAGCTTCTTTATTTATAATATTTTCAACTTCTGATATCGATTTAAAAATACGATGTGCTGGACGAATTGCCTCATGCGCTTCTTGAGCATTTTTAACCTTACTCGAGTACCTGTTTTCAGTATTAGGGAGATAGTCTTTTCCATAGTTATTTAAAATAATTTTTCTTGATCCCTCAATCGCTTCATCGGATAAATTTGTTGAATCTGTTCTCATGTAAGTTATGAAGCCATTTTCATATAGTTTCTGAGCAGTGCTCATAGTTTGTCTAGCGGAACTTCTTAACTTTCTTGCTGCTTCTTGTTGTAAGGTACTTGTTGTAAAAGGAGGTTTTGGATTAGAACTTCTTGGTTTTTCTTTTATGTCTGTTATTTTCCAATTCCCTGACTCTAATTCGGATACTAATGATTCAGCTTGGGTTTTTGAAAGTATTAATACGTTAGAGTTTTTTATTTCGCCTGTTTTAGAATCAAAATCATTGCTTGTTGATATTTTAACTCCATCTAGTCTTGTTAGAGTAGCTTCAAATTTTTCAGCATCTGAATTTTTTGATAAAAGAGCTTTTAAATCAAAATAAGTAGATTTTTTAAATCGAGCTCTAAGTCGATCTCGATCTACAATTAATTTTACTGCGGCGGATTGAACTCGACCTGCTGATAAAGTAGTTGAAACAAATTTCATATTACTTTGAAGTGTAGCCCACAGAACAGGAGATACTTTATAGCCTACTAATCTATCAATTACTCTTCGAGCTGTTTGCGCATCAACTAAATTTCTATCAATTTTTCGAACATTATTCATACCATCATCAATACCTGCTTTTGTGATTTCTGTAAATTGAACTCGCTCTAACTTTTCTTCGGGGACTTCAGTTGCCAAGTGAGCTGCAATTGCTTCACCTTCACGGTCAGGATCAGTTGCGATTAAAACTCGATTTGCTTTTTTAGATCTTTGTCTTAAATCATTAATAAATTTCTTTTTATCAGGCAAAATATCTAGTTCTATTTCAAAATCTTTTTCAATATTAATACCTAGTTTTTTTGCAGGAAGATCTTTTACATGCCCAACACAAGAAACTACATCATAGTCTTTTCCAAGGTGCTTTTGAATGGTTTTTACTTTTGTGGGAGATTCTACAATTAATAATGATTTTTGGCTCATTTGATTAAAATCCTGATTTTTTAATAAAGTCTGATTATTTAGGTATTATAGAAAATTAAATAGTTCTGATTGAGGACATGTTTTTTGGGAATTTTTTGTTAGGTCCTTAATTATAATTGAGTTTGATTTAATTTCACTATCTCCGATTATTAATGCAATTTTAGCTCCAAATTTATTGGCTTCTCTCAGTTGAGCTTTCATACTTCTTCTCATTGGATCAATAATCACACTAAAATCTTTTTCTCTTAACTTTTTTGTCAAAGCTAAAGTTAATCCAATTGCTTCTTTTTCAATGCATACAAAATAAATATCAGGGGCCTCATTCTCAAAATTAAAACCTTTTGATTCTAATGCAATTAAAAAACGTTCCATACCAGCTGCAAATCCAATCCCTGCAGTAGGCTTTCCTCCTAAAGTTTTAACTAAATTATCGTATCTTCCTCCTCCAAGAATTGCATCTTGAGCACCTAAATCTTTGGATGTGAATTCAAAAACTGTCTTCGTATAATAATCCAATCCTCGAACTAATTGAGGTCTTACTTTATAAAGTATTTTCATCTTATCTAAAAAACTTAAAACTGATTTAAAATGATTTTTATCTTCAGAAGTATAAAAATTTGAGATTGGTGGGGCGGACTTTAAAATATTTATCTCATTGGCATTTTTACTGTCTAAAATACGTAAAGGATTTTTTTTAAATCGAACATTACTTGTCTCAGAAAATGTACTAAGGTGCGGACGAATATAATCTTTTAGAGCAAGACGATACTTTTCTCTACACTCAGGAGAACCAAGGCTGTTGATTTTAAGGGTAATATTATCGATAATATTGAGTTTTGAAAGAAGATGCCATGCAAGTGAAATAACTTCAGCATCTTGTTCTGGGTTATCTGATCCAAATGCTTCTACTCCAAATTGATGAAATTGACGCTGTCTTCCTTTTTGGGGTCTCTCTCTTCGAAATATTGGACCAATATAAAAAAGTCGTTGTATTGGTGAATGACTCTGGAGATTATGTTGGATATATGACCTAACTACTGAAGCGGTTAATTCAGGGCGGAGAGTAAGATTAGTTCCATCTCGATCTTCCCAGCTATACATTTCTTTTGAAACAATATCTGTTAACTCGCCTACACTTCGTGAAAAAAGGTCTGTTTTTTCAAAAACAGGAGTTCTTATTTCTTTAAAACTAAATAATTTGCAGGTTTGATAGATTATTTTTTCAAGTTTTTGCCACTTAATTGAATTGGGAGGAAGAATATCATGAGTCCCTTTAATTGTTCGAATTTGATCCATCTATTTAGCACCAGTGATTGATAATGTGATCTCAGATGCTTTTTTATGAGATAGTTCTGGGACGTAAATCTGAACAAGATCACTTGCAATACCAATACCTTGAACTCCGTATGCAGATGAAGTCCAGTTTGTTTTAACATAGTATGGTATATCTTTTTTGTTAAATATTTCAGTAATCATATCAGCATATAACTTACCCTCAATTTGGGGGACTGATTTCCATGTAATTTCAGGAATCGGAGTATCAATTAAAGAAGCATCTACTAGCTTTTTATTGCAATCTTCACAGGTTTTGAGATTAGCTAAATATTCAGCATGGCATTTTGGACAGATCATAATTATAACTTTTTTGTTACTGGAATTTCTCAAATTCAAATTAAGAGTACAATCAAAGAATTAAATTCCTGCACCAGAATATACTCCACCTTTTTTTTCAACTTTTATGTCCTGAAGAGTTGGAGATTTCACATTTAATTTGAAGTTTATACCTTGGCCATATCCTGTTGGAGTCCAGTTAAGTGATAATTCCCAACAATGTAAATCACGATTAATAGAAATTGAATGATTTACTAGCTCTCTCTCAATTAAATCAAAACGAGCTCGATAAGAAGCTCTCCATTTTCTAGTAATTTTTATAGAGGATGTCGTATTCATCCAAAAATCTTTAATTGTATTTTCAGGGTTAGTTGCTAATAATGAATAAGCAAGATTAATGTTCGTTCTCCATAATTGCTGTTTCATAGGTTGATTCTTATTTGGTTTTAAACTGGATAATTCAAATTGATCTAAGCTATCTAATGATGAGGAATCAATTTCACTCTCAACATTTTTGTTGTTATCAGACCATTGATTACCCGAAATTTTAAATCCAGTAGATAATCGGGCATTTACTAATCGAGGTTTGATAAGTCCATTTTTATCTTTTAACAATTGATCTATGCGTCTATTTGTTTGTGAGTTAAATTGATAAAAGTCGTGAGTCATACTAAAATCCAAAGTTAACTTATTTGCGATTTTTGATCTTATAGAAGAACGAAGATTAGAAAGCTTTAAGGAGTCTCCTGCAAAATTATAACTACTATTTATTTTCCAATTGAATAGGTCAATTTTTTTATCTAGGGTGTCTTTTTTTATCTTAGCTTGAAAAACATTATTTATTCCAAAATTCATTGATTTTTGTTCTAATTTTGGCGTGCTCCCTGCCATTGATCCCTTAAATTTATCAAAATAATAATTTTCACCTTCTGAGTCAGTTCCATTAGAAAAATAATTCAAATCTCTACCAAATACTGGTTGGGAAAAATCAGGAGTCCATGAATAACCAATTGATGGGGATATAACATGCCTGATAATACTTAGTGGGCCAAAAGGTATTGGAATGATACCATATATTTGAGTATTTGAGTTCAAAGAAAAAGACCCTGTGGTTCTAAAAGCAAACCCTTCTTTATCAATTTCATCAAATGTTTTTGTAGAATCAATCCATCTACCTTCTTTAAATTTATTTACCCAAGCCGATTTCAGGTTAATGCTTGGATTGACAGTAATGTATTTAAAAAGCTTTTGAGGAGCGTTAATTCTTGAAGTGTGTAACAAAACATTATCTTGTTTATTTCTTTTGTCATTAGTATCCCAGGAAAATTGAGCAGAGTCAATTTGATAGGACTCATAATAATCTTTATCTTGATTATTAAAATTTAAACCATAATTCCAGTTAATATTATTGTACCATTTCTTTTTAGTAGCGGTACTTGGAAATAAATCACTCTGTCCATGACGGAATGAAAATTTAGGAAAAGTACGGGTTTCTATGTACAGCTGGTTACCAGCTTTTTTAGGTATGACATAAAACCTACTTTCAGGGTTTATTTTATCATCAATTAGAAGGTCTTTATTTGAATAAAAATTTAAATTAAATGAGTTTTTTGCTTTTGGCCAACGTTTTGAATATGATACATTAGATATGGCTTTTTGATCCATACGCTCATTCTCAGTAATCCCATAGTTTTTATTATAATTTCCATTGGTTGAAAATGTTATGTTTCCATTCAAGGATTGATTATTTCTGAGGTCTTGTTTATGAATCCATTTCAAAGTAGTACTTGTACTTTTATTATCTTTTAGAGATGTAATATTATTAGAACCACTTAGATATTGCCTGTTAAAGAAATTTACAGATCCACTATATTTATATCTTACTTTGTAAAGAGTTTTTATTTTAAAGGAGATTCCTTGTTTATCACCAAAACCTGTTGTGAACTTTGAATCCCAATAGTCATTTGGAGCCCAATAAAAACCAAGGCCTTGAATATATTGTCCTCTATTTTTACTGTCTCCATATGAAGGCATAATCCAACCAGAATGCCTTTTGCCTCCTTTATGAGGAAAAATTCCAAGTGGAATTCCTAAAATAGGTATTTG